>Ga0209489_104684_pt1 | contig 24882 bp, 16 predicted proteins | sample SiratrowhiteBW_FD_187527 | JGI IMG/M metagenome (GOLD analysis project Ga0209489, IMG submission 187527) | Root nodule microbial communities of legume samples collected from California, USA - Siratro white BW (SPAdes) (version 2) | ecosystem: Host-associated > Plants > Roots > Nodule | place...
TATATATATATATAAGACACACACACTTATTACCTAACCTTGGCAATGCTGAGCAGGTATCGGATAGTACCAAGTTTGGTCTGTGAAATATCCTAGTTCAGGGCACTATTCTGAACTATCCAAATATTCACCTACTTTAAATACTTCCTTAGACCCAGTCCCTGCCTTTCATCTTCAATGTATGAAACTGTGACTTTCCAACAATAAACACTCATATATTAACTTGGTTTCAACTCTGAAACCTAAAACTCTTTCACAACAAACATACTTATGACATTTTCATCAATCACATAACATAAGGACTATCAGGTTATGACATATATATCTCCTCAATTCATGAATTGTACACAATAGTCAAACAAATTCAACCAGTAATTAATAACATAGCATACAAGTAACTTTCTTTTATCCAAATACATCAAAATACATACTTTTACTTTATATGTATATATATATATATATAATTTTTAAATTATTATAAAATAGAATAAAATAAGAATTAAAGCAAGAACTTTAAATAAATGTAATTCTTATAAATCTATAGATGACTTAAATAAAATGAACAAAATCAGTGCGTAACTGGCGATAAAATAAAATAAATAGGAGCAATGTGTAACTGGAGATAAAATAAATAAATAAATAAATTAGGATCGGCGCAAAACTGGAGATAAAATGAATGAAATAAATAAAATAAACATGACCAGTGCATAATTAGAGATAAAATAAATAGGATCAGTGCGAAACTAGAGATAAAATAAATAAAATAATGAGGATCTGTGAGTAACTAGAGATAGAATAAATAAAATAATTGGAATTTGTGCGTAACTGAAGATAAAATAAATAGAATTAATGCGCAATTGGAGATAAAAATAAGTAGGATCAAAACACACACATAAATTTAATACAATTATTATTTGTATAATACACAAATTTAATACACACATACATCAAATACAATTGGAGATACAAAATACTTTTCAAATGATAACATAAATCAAAACTTAAGGTTGTTTAACTCTTATTTAAGATAAAATAATTAATATATTTATTCGAAAATAGGGATGTTACATTCTTACTCACAACTACAAAGGTTAAGGATGACTTAAGATTTTGATCTTGAAAGAGATCTTCTCCATATGGAGCTTGAGAAGAAAAGAGTCCTTGCAAAATTTTATAGTTGCTATGAATGTTTTCTTCTAGTATGGTTTCTTTTTGCATCTAAGTATGCTTTGAAGCTTCAAGACACATTAAATATTCTCAACTTAACATTGAATATGTGTGGCTTTTTTAACAACACATCTAGAACATGACAAAGTTTTATAGTCATGGGCAGATAGTTTCTCTCCATCTTTTGAGGAAAACACATTATTTCTAAAGAAACTCCTTTAAATATGTTCTAAATAGCATTAGCATGTAAACAATATATTATTTGTCACATTTAAAAAAAAGTATAAAAAAAGTTAAGTATTAGTGAATACCCATATTTAGACATTTATTTTTATTTTTGATAGCTTTTATATATAAGTATTTTATTTTTATTATGAGTTCCATTAGTTATGACGTAAATTTAAGCGACTCAAGTCATAATGGAATCAATATACCTAGATTGTTACACTTTTAAGAAAAAAATATTTGTATTTTAACTATTAGCAAAGTTTTTTTTAATATATGCTATTAATCTAACAATTGGTATGAAAAAACTAATAAGGTTACTATTGAAAAGAAAGAGTTGTACTCTTACAATTGACTACAGTTTTTAATATACTAAGAATCATTTAATCCAATAATAAATATTTTGTGTATATAAGTTTTTTTTTTTTATCATATCTAATAACCCCGATTTTAGTTTCTTGCATAGTTATTATTCTTGTAAATTTATATATTAAGTTTTCTAATGTAGTTATCTTGTAAATTTATATATATTAAGTTTTCCAACGTAGTTATCTATTTAGTGAGGAATTTAGAAAACAAAATATTAGGAAAACATCATATTCTTTGGTTCTAATTTATATTTACATTAATTATATCTCATCATTGATGTTGAAACTCACTTTTATATAAGTTATTAATCTGATGTTGTTTCTACACTCGTAACATTAATATTTGTATATTTACATTTGTTTATCTATCACCTGATATAAAAGGTTGGAAATACGTTACTAAAAAATTTATATTATAAAATGGTTATACTCTTCATATACTAAACTTCCAAATGATAACGACAGGAAGTTGTCTTTACTTTCTGAAGGAGCATTCAACTCCACCATAATCCTTGCATTATTATTCATAGGTGTAAGTATGAAACCAGATGGTCAAACTATATACTTAAACTGAACAAAACCAAATTAACTTGAAAAGTAACTATCTAGTTCAAATTTGATTAGTATTTTATTTGAAAAGCCATCTTTATAGGTATTTATCAAAAGGGAAAAAGTCAAATAATTAATTTATTTCATGTTAAAAGTCAAATTATACAAGTTAACTTTCAAAAAGATAGGTGCGAGAGAAATTGTAGAGTAAAAGTTAAAGTACACAAGTTTAACTTTAATTTACAAAATAAGATTAGCCCATTTAAATTGTATTTTATTATTTTTAGTGTTGAATTATGGAGAAGTGTATCTATACCTAACCTAATTGATCAAATAAATGTTGTTATATATAAAATATATCAATACATAATAAGTATGTTCCTTTTTCAATCAGAATAGACAAGTGTTTACAGATAATTAACTTTGTATGATTGATATGAGTTAGTATATAATTAACCTTTTTTAAAGAGTAATATAGTTTAACTTAAAGAAGACATATTAATATAGAAGCTTAATACTTATTTTGTTTTAGCTTTTCCTTTGTCCATATGGCCCCTATATTGTCCCATTTAGTTCTTTTCCATTTGTAAAGTTGGACAATATCGTCACAAATGATTATAAATATTTAAATTTTGATATTTATAATTATTATTAAAAAAATATTTTTTATAATATAAATAAAATTTTTAGTGTTTTATTTTGTTATTATTTTATTATTTTATTTACTTTGTTATTATATAATATTATATAAATTAATATAAAATAATTTATCGTAAAGTTTTTAGGTCTTGGGTTTTTCGATTTGGCTAACGATGACTAAATCTATGTTTACAGCTATACACAACCTACTAGAATAGTTTTCTTAACAAAACACCTCACATCTTATGGTTTTATATATACATAACGACAACAATGCCGATAAAAAATAGCAAATTGAAGAGAAAAAGATATGACTTTAATTGAACAAGTATACTTCATTGTAGTGACTGCATCATAAAGCGCCAAGAACGGCAATCCATGGATTTTTTGGATATAGAATCAGTTATTAATAGTAAGGTTGGTCCAAACATTTAATTATTATTTCTTAGAAAGTAAAAGACAAAAGATAGAGCATTGCTAAAGTTTATATAGAATCTGAGCGTAAGTGTCATTTGTTGATGCTCCTTGTAGGAGACAAACTTGAAGACCCTCCCACTTCATGCATGCTACATTCATTTCTTTTATATAGTACTTCTCTTGGCATCTGTTATATATACTAATATATTAATCCAGGTAATTTTAAAAAGACTCAATAATCGTTGATCATGAGTTGGAATTCACTTGGACTAACTAAAGACACGTGTGATAATTATTTTGAGGATCATTCTCAATTTTTTCTATCTCAAATTTTTCAAATGGATTTTGTTTTCTTTAAGAGTTGTTTTCAAATGAAATAGCTGTATAAGTTTTACAGTAATTGATACTTATTTGGCATATATAAAGTAGAGAAAAAAATTTAAAAATGAAAATGGAAATAAGATAGATTTTTAAGCAAAAAGGATTGTGCATTATTAAGAGGGTTGAATTGATATTTTTTTTTTCTATTTACACATTTTGAAAAAAATTCTTAGATCAATTGAATATCGAGACAAGGTTCTCATCAAAGCAATGATAAATAATATTTAAAAATAAAATAAGAAGATAGAAAAATTGTACAAAAAGATTTTACACTCGTTCAAATCAAATTTTTCACATATAATATAATATAATTTAGTTTTAGAGTGATTGTTTATACTATTCTACAATGCTTAAATTACAACCATAAGATACATGTAAAGTATGAAATCATACCTAATATATGAATCTAAACTCTCTTAACCTCAAGACATTTTACCAAAAAGACATAGCATTTGCATCAATACACGAACAAGATGAATTATCCAAAATATAAAGTAGTAGGAAAGTTATCATGTGTGTAATATTAATTTCTAAGAGATTTTAAATCAAAGAGAAAGCAAGCAATTACACCACCACAAGCCTTGATCTTAAGCTTTTAGCTAGAAATATAGTTTTAAAATGTTTAAAGTTACTTGTAGAGTTTCGTATTAGTTTATAAGTAGTAGTTATGACACAATTGATATCTTTTGAAGACAACCTCTAAAGCAATTTATATAAAAAATTTCTGAAATGACCTAATTAATTATAATAAGTATTAACCGTTTATTTTGTTCTAAGTTATTTATAGAAACAAACTAGAAGAATATAATAGAGTATAATTGATTATTACATAACGAGTAATAATGATTAATCGAGTACGCTAGAACCTAATCCATTACCAGCAAACCTGTATAAACAATTTTAAAACCACTAATCAATTGTATTAAAATCGACAAATGCTTAATTTTAAAATCATTTGAACAGGTAAATACATAATTAATTATCGCAAGACTTAATCAATTATTAATACAAGCAAAATTTTAAATTTTGTCTACTATTATAATCGATTATTCAATCTAAGATAATTAATTATTACAAACAATAATGATTTAAAATATTCACAAAATATTTTTAAAACATTTTCAAAAAACACTTAAAGATTTTTATCAAGAAAATAATAATTCATATTTCTTAATCTTAGTTAAAATCTTTCTAAATATGCATAATTCACACATCACGACAAGAAAATTATAACACATAAATTTAATGTCCTCATCATCAAGAACATCTTTAGAACTCTTCAATTGTCTCGGTATGAATCTTCGTCAACTTCACAAACACAATTATTTTTTAAATCTAATGGATATGCACTCTTGAAGTTAACTATTTTACAATAAGAGATAAGATGGCCTATTAAACTTTGATGTATCTTCACATTAGATTATATTTTAATTAAAGCGGGAATATTGACGACAAAGAATGAGTCTTTTTGAGGTGGGCGTGAAGCTGAAATGATTGGATGAAAAATACATGTGAAATTTTGAGACGAGTGAGAACTTGGCCAGAGAAAAACTGACCGAAAAATGGGTGGGTGGAGATTTCGGTTGCTTATTAAACATTTTCTTTTAAGACTGAAAAATTAAGAGAGACAAAAGAGGGTTATTAGCAAAAGAAAGAAAGGAAATGGATGAATAAACATTCAACAAAATTCCAACATTCTCAATATAGGTGAGAAAAAAAAGTCTAAAAAGACAATAAATAAAATCATAAGGTGTTGTTATGGTATTTGATAAAATGAATGATTTGTATAGAGAAGAGAAGTGACTGAAATAACTGGGGATTGAAAGTTTTGTGAGGAAGGAATAATACAAAGAAAAGTAGCCAGAAAAAATAATCAATTGGGAGTTAAGATGGGAAGTGAGACAGAGGAGGATGGGCCAAAAGTGATAAATTTGAGTTACTAAATAATTTCATATAAGATGTTTGCTTTTTTTAAATAAATTTTATGTGATGGTTTAGTGGCTAGCATGAGTTTTATATATTTTATATAAGATGTTTGACAAAATTGTTTTTTTTATTTTTAAATTTTAACTATTTTGAAGAAAAATAACTTAAACGTTTGGCACTTAAGCTAAAATCATAGGTTATTTTTAAAAAGTTATTCTTTATGAATATGAAAATCATAGGTTATAGTTATTTTCCCCTTTAGATAAGTATATTTGTAAAAAATTGATTTTTTAATAAAATAAAATTAATTATTCTAAAATTGTTTCTCAACAAATTTATTAAAATAATAGGTTTATTTAGATTACCATCTATTATTATTATTATTATTATTATTATTATTATTATTATCTTGGAATATGTATATAATCTACTATAAATTTACACATTTATCTCAATCACAAATAAATTTTTGAATCAAATGAAATTTCATGACAACTAAGATAAACTTTAGGAAAAGTCTACATTATAGAAGACAAAACACCACACCACTCTATAAAAATTATATCTATATTAATCATACATTATATAGTTATATAAAAAATATCAACCACAATATGTATAATATTGAAAAGAAAACTAAAAAAAATAATCATTATTCTTAATTTAGTATCTATATTTCTATTTTTAACATTATGTATTATAGTATCAAGTATAATTGCACAGTTCTACAAAATACAACATAATGATTAACTAATTTCAACAATCATATCATAATAATAATATTTATATATCATTACATGTTCTTAATCTAAATAACTACAAGAAAAATTACACGATTCAAGAATTCTTAAATTTATCTTAATAATATAAAGGTAATTTATAATGCTTAATCTCTTTTAAAAAACTTAAAACTTTAAATTAAATATGTTCTACTAGATACTAACATAAGAAACAATATCAGAATCTATCTTATCTTCCTTGTATTAAGGTTGTTCATTACACCTATTATATAAAGTGTGATGTATGAATTTTTTTCTCACTCTTTTAAAGCAACATACACCAACATGCATATCTTATCATATTTGATCATTATAAAACACACACTAGTAGAAAAAAGACATTTAATCACGGTTGTATAAGGCTTACAAGCGCGGTTGTCCAACCGCGCTGGATTCAATCGCGATAAAAAGTACTGAAGATACAAACGCGGTTGTACAACCGTGATGGAAAGTACAACATACCACTACGGTTCTTCAGAAATTGCGTTGAAAAATGGCTCAGAGTTCAAAAATAACAAAAACTGGCACATACCAGTGCGGTTGTAGAGTGAACCGCGCTGGTATGTGCCATTTTTTTTTTTTTTTCAAATGGCAGCAGTTATTCGCTGTTGCCCAATACCAAAATTCAATTGCTGTTGCACAACAAAAATTCATTTGCTGCTACCAAAACCAAAATCCAATATCTCCAATTCAATACATACTCAATTCAAAATTCAAAATCCAATATCTCCAATACAACACATACTCAATTCAAAATTCAAGTTTCCACAAACACAACAATTCTAAGTATTGACACAAACATTATATAAGTTTATATATGCATACACTAGAAAGTTGTTACAATATACTACAACTTAGACAAATATTACTATACATTATACTATACATTATACTAGAAAGTTATTACAATATACTACAACTTACTACAAGTTTACTATAAGATTTCATTTCTCTTCTCAATGAAGTAAGCTGCCCATTCTATCCGAATATCTTCTATGTACTTGTGTTCAATTGGGTCTGGATCTATGAACATCTGAAATAGAATAATTGTGTTAGTAGTTATCATCATATGCTCATCATAATTTTATCTAATTTGAACACTTTCATACATGTTCCCAAGAGTCGGTGATATGGGCTTGGACTATGGTCTTCATCCAATGCATGACGTAGTAGCCACATTCCCAACTTCCTTTTTGTTTGTTACACTACAATTTCATCAAAGTTATTTCATTAAACAAGTCTACAACAAATTTAATAGGTTCAATTAAGAATAAAAATACCTTAGGCTGCACAACGTAGGGTATGGGATGAGGATATAGAGCTACCACCAAGTACATTAATAACATTAATTGCATTAAAATCAGAGATGATTAGTAATAACTTGCATATTATACAAACAAGATCAATATTTTATAAGAACATCCCCGGACTCATACCCACACATAATAGAACACATAAAATGTCGGGGATCGAACATCCAGGACTCAGTACCAACACGTCATGATAAACATAAATATTAGAAAAAACATAAAATGTCGGGGATCGAACATCCCCGAACTCAATACCAACACGTCATGATAAACATAAATATTAGACAAAACATAAAATGTCAAGGATCGAACATCTCCGAACTCAATACCAACACGTCATGATAAACATAAATATTAGACAAAACATAAAATGTTGGGAATTGAACATCCCCGGACTCAATACCAACTCGTCATGATAAACATAACACAATCACAATGCTATAATCTAGGTCTCTCTAACATCATCCTAGTGTACAAATTAATATAAAGCACCAACAAAGTAAATTAATTAAATAGAAACATTGAGTGGATGAACCTGAAAAGTAGAGACAATGGCAGTGTGTGCACGACTATGGTGGAGAAGAGTCTGCACAACAATGGTAGAGACCTGAAAAATATAGAATGAAGTCAAACAGAAAAAATTGAATAAGGAAAGAGAAAGAGATAGCCTTCAGTTGTGGTGGGCGTGGCAGCGGTAGAAGAGAAAATGGGCTTCTTATAGGTGGTGGGGGTGGCGGTGGAAGCACTTTGACGTGGTGGTGGTGGCCGTGGAAGCACTTCGACATGGTGTTGGTGGCCGCGGAAGCACTTCGACATGGTGGTGGTGGTCGCGGAAGCAAAACCGCAGAAAGAGAAGTTGAAATGTCAAAGAAAGAGAGACGTGAGAGAAGTTGTTGTGAGGGCATTGCAAATGGCGAAGGAGAAGGCACTACGAATGGCGAATGGCGGGGGAGAGGGCACTGCGAATGGCGAAGGAGGGGGAGAGGGCACTGCGAGGGAGGAAGAAGAAGAAGAAAAGGCAATGGCAAAAGGGAAGAGTGGAACACAGAGCACGCGAGGGGGCAAGAGTGGGAGCCTTAAAAAATGGGGATACAAACGTGGTTGTTAGTGGGAATCGCGTTCGTATCCTCCTGCAAAATAATTTAAAAATTGTTTTGCAGATACCAACGCGGTTGTTTCCATAACCATGTTGGTATCTCCCTGTAGTTTTCAATATTAAATCATTTGTAGCTTACCATCGCAGTTCTCGCGTCAACCGCGCTGGTATAATTGTACTTAATTTCAAAAGTGCCATCGCGTTGTTTTTAATTGCAGTTCATTCTTAACCGCGATGATATCCCGCCTTGAAATGTGTTTTTTCTACTAGTGACATATTTAGAGCAGAGAGATTTTGATACAACTTTGCTCTCCTTTAGGCATTCACTTGTCATCTCGGTGACTACAAATGTTTTTTACTCAAGCATCACACAATTACTTGAGTGAATTGATTTGTAGTATAAGTCTTCAAACATCTAGAACACTTATAATTTTGACTTATCACTTCTATGATCATTTGTTAATTAAGCGTTATTAGTTTTTAAGAAGAGAAAATCAACATTAACTCTCTTTTGCTCAAGTTGTCACTTGAGCAATGTAATTTGTTTCACACTTTATTGAGTTGTAAAATCTCATCTAAAATTTGTCTCTTCATCATTTGAGTAATTATCAATTGTTTGATAAGTAGAGCTCTAAATGGGAGAAAATTTTATCAATAGCTCTTTCACTCAAGCCTCAAGACAAAAATTGAACTATATACATTGTTCCTTGAGCGATCATGGTAACACTTAAACAATATTAAGCATTGCATGAAATGATTACTCATCACTTTAGTGTCACTTAGGCAATGACTTGACACTCAAGTGAAAATGGTAGAAACACCAAAAAAGAAAAAAAAAGCATGCATACTCCTTTAACCATTTTTACCAATTTTAATATTTCTAATAGTTTTTAAACAACTAAAATAACTTATTTTACATGCCAACTTATAAGATCTACTGCATTAGTCTAATCCCCTCATACAACTTAATAGATGTCTAATTATGATATACTGTAATGTTAATTAACTCTAATATATTTGTTAACAAATTTTTAGCAAGTGTACTGAGTCCACAAGTAATATAGTAAGTAAGAAAAGTATTGTATCCACAGGGAACAAAATTTTATTGTAAATTGAATTATAACTAATTGTATTATGACGAATAAACAATAACCAATGATTGAATAAATTAAGAAACGTTATAACAAGTAACAAATATTAAAAATGTGAATTCAATAATAATAAAAAGCCTTGGGATTGAATCGTAATATTCTCCTTCGCATACACTCTTAACCTAATTCAATATCATATTTTCCAATTACCGATCTGCGCAAATAAAAGCCTTTTCAACCTGATTCCTCTAGCATTGAATCTCATAAATTAAATTACCTAGCTTCTATCCCTAGTCGCAAGAATAACCTAATCAACATTAAGATCAGTTACTATAAGCAGTCATTACACTATAATCCATCCCTGAACTTATACATGTAATGCATTTATGTTTAGTTCCAATCCAAGAGTGCATTTGAAGTGAGAAATTACATTCCATCCCAAGAGAAAGGAAGTTAGCTACGCATGGTAGCCATGAAAATATAAAAGAGAAAGAAAATAATGGAGCTTGATGACGGCGGCCTCCAAGGGATCTCCACGAATGAGAGGTGATGAGTGCAAAGTGATGATCCTCCACTATGTTTGACCTGGCCTCCCCCTATAACTTTCGCCCCTTGAATTAGATTAAAGTGCAGCCATTATTTCGTAAGTCACACCTTCAGTAACGTTGACATCTTTAATTTAGGGCTTCGCTTACGATGGACTTTAAGTGAGTTTTAGCCAGGCAGTGTCTTTAGCTTAAACAAAAAGTCACTTATGCTCTTTTTCTGCTCCTTTCCTCAATTTCGGCGCCTCTATTATCTCTCCCTTCAGATTTAAACTAATTCTCAACAAATTTTTTTTTTCCACAATAAAACGCATTAAATAGCAAAATCAATAATAAAATCAAATCAAATCAAATCTAAACCGAATTAATAACAAAATCAACCTAATTACTAACATAATCAATCACAAAATATGCACAAAATCAACTAAAAATCAACGCTTACCACTATTATATCGTTACATTTCAACACATGAATAAATATAAATGAAATATATAAAATCAATCCTCTTATCTAATAGTAGTGTAACATCCCAAATTTTCACCTAGTAATCACAAAATCATGCAAAAATTTAATGATAAACACACACACATATGTATATATGTATGTATGTATATGTATCTAGATAAATACATTACATTCATAAAAGTATTTCAAGAAAAAGATCCCTTTTCATACGGGATTTAATATATACATATATTCAACATGAAATAACAATTTCTCCTTTAGTTTATTGAAGAGTTCCATCGTCATTCTCTACTCATGTGTCACACACGATCATAAAATATTTAAAACTAAACAAACAACATACCAAAGAAAAAGGCTTAGCTAGAGAGAATAAAATGTATAATCATAAGTTTAAAAGTTCATCTTAGCCAAAAATACCACGATTTAAGCATTTAATAATCTTCTCATACATCACACAACCATCATCAATGACTCATGGTATGCATACATTAAATTTCAAATAAAGACACTAACTCTACTTTCGAAAGACTCGTGCATTAAATTAGACTCAGAGGTCTACACCCGTCATACTAAACCCCAATATGAGTCCACACAATCACAACACAAAGGGTCTATTAATCTCTCATCAATCTTCATATGACAGGGTTAATCCATATGAACTGGGGCAATCGGTTCTTTTTCATACTGTGGCCTAGTCATATGAACCTCCTTCAACTCTCACCACCTGATGACTTTCATCTATATGTTTCCAGTCCATCAGTAGAGTCAAGATACCTCTTTATTGCAAATCCACAAACAATGCACATTCTAATAGACCTAGAAATGAGTATTTTCTTTCCTAAAAATACTGACTTGATCATGTCCACCTCAATCAACACTTTAGCATATCATATCATATATCTCCACTCATTCATCCATTCACTTTTTAATTTTAATATCAAATATCTCAAGAATTATATAATCATCAATACTATTTAATCTTAATCATGACTCAGAAATAAATCAAATTCATAATTTGCATCACAAAAGAATCAAACAATAAAAAAAAGTAAATTAAGTTTCATTTTTTTAGCTTGAGCGAGAATTTCATCGCTTGAACGAAAATTTTCTCGCTGAGTGAGAATGAGCCCCAACATAGGTCCAATTCTAGTGTTATTTTCACTTGAATGAGAATCTCCGCGCTTGAATAAAAATGAACCTAAAACCACGTGTAGTTCCAGTGCTATTTTTTCTTGAGTGAAAATTTCTCGTTTAAACGAAAATATCATAAAACAATTTTTGTAAAAGAACTAACTACTGCACAATACACTCACCATTCAAATCAACTTACAATTTTTCTTATTCTAAAATTAGTTACAACTTCAATTCATCATTTTTATCAAACTACCTACAAATTTCTTCAAGAATTTCTTCCATTCCAAAATCAATCATATTACCAACTAAAGATACATAAATGATTCAAAAAGTTTCAACTCATTTAAAAGAATCAATATCATTCTACTTATCATCAAGAATAAATTAATATATTGCAACATATCTTTATCATGCTTTTAAATAAAGAATCATGATCTACTTGAGGATTCCAACCCTTTCAAATTCATTATTTCATTCAACCTAGTATAAATTCAATTCTAACACTTCTTCAATAACATTTCAATCCTTCCATTATATTAAAATCAACATATCTAAATATAAAATACCAAGTTTTTTAAGCTACACTTATATTCAGTTTAAGTCAACAAATTTAGTTTAAAAATTCATTCATACTCACATAATCATTACAAGCTATATCCAATCTTACCTCTATTAAAATCAATCTATAAATATTACACTATTACGTTCAAGTATCATTTCTTTTGTAAAAATAGACGACTAATCAATATATTGAAAATGTAAATTTTTTTAGAAGGATACATATATGAAATAAAAATACATTAATTATACATTAATTTCTAACTTTTTAAAAGATCTTTTTAGTTCTTAATCCACTTACAAATCATATATCAAATGTAATAAAATATCTAATTACACATAAGAGATAAATAATATTGAAATTGGAGAGTACAAGAAAAATAAAATTTTATTTATATATCATTACAAATGTTGTTTTTTTCTTACTAAAACTTCAGTTTTAGTTTTTGAAAACCTGCATTATAATTAATTAGATCGTGTATCATTTAAATGAAAATGATTTTAATTTAAAAATAATACTAACAACTGTCTCTTGAGTTTTATCCAATAAAAAACTAATTTTTGATTCAACTCACTTTTATCCTTGAGAATATATATATATATATATATATATATATATATATATATATATATATATATATATATAATATTGAAAATCATAGGGACTGCACTATAACTCATTTTTCTGCATTTCAATGAAAAAAAGAAAAGGTTTAGGTGCTTAGTTTAGAGATAATTTTGGTTTTGGTTAAAAATTATTTTTATTAGTCTCTTAAAATTGAAAGAGAAATTACAATTTTAATCTTTAAACGCTAAATTTAAAAAACTAAAAGTATATTTTTCGTTGCGATTCAGACTTTAGAATATAATATTTAAGATTTAGGCTAAAAAGATTTAAACTCTTTTAATTTGTAAATTTTGTATTCAGAGTCTATAACCATACGTTTGTTTTTTTTCAATTTTAAGAAACTAAAAAAATTGATTTTAAAAATCAAAACTAGAATTTTCCTAATTTTCAGGACTAAATATAATTAACCCAAAACTTTTTTTTTTCTTTTACTGGCTATCACAAAATGATTTTAGTCTAAATTTGTTAACATGAAATAATGGTATATGTAAAAGAGCTTTTTTCTAAGCTCATATAGAAAAGAAAAATAGAAGAAATAAAATAATTTTTTCTATAATTAAAATTAACTTATATACAAGTTAAAAAAATTAGACGAGAAAACTTCTATAAATTAGTTTATATATAAATTAATTTTAATAAGCTGAAAAAATATTTTATTTTATTTTATTTTTATATTTTTCTCTTTTAAATATTCAGGGAGATACTCATCTTAATAAACATAAAAAATTTTATGTAACTTATTTTTAAGATAAATTAAAAGGAAAATCATTAATGATGACATCAATCAATTTACCTTTTTAAAGTTAAATCTGTAATAATTTTATAATGGAACAATATATCTTTAATAAGGACTGTAATTGGTATTTATGTTTTTTTTTTTTTATTTAGGTAACCCAAGACTTTAATTAAGCATTGAATTTGAATACTTCCTGTAGGGAAGTTTCAAACATTTTGTGTGAATTTGTACAAATATATTTATATTTTTTTTCAAAAATTAAAATTAACTTTTAAAAAGGTTAATATGGTAAAATTCCTAAATCGCTTAATACATAGCTTCGTTTATGCTATAGAAGAAATTTCTTTAATTTTATTCTTTTTGCCTTTTATACATATTTTTAAAAAAAAAAAAACCAAATCCTAATTCCCTCTCCTAATTCAGGCTTGTATTGGCTTGTATCTTAGACATATTTGAATTCAATAGGCAATACATGAATATACAATACAACTATGTACTTGATCTTACGATGATGTCGAGGGCTAGGAAATATTAGATAAGGATATGATAACTATGAACAAAAATGAACAAATAATATGATAACATGAAAAAATGTTTTTCTTAATTATTCTCTTTTTTGTTTATAATAGCTCACTTAATATAAAATTATAGGAAACTAAATATAGAAATTATTCTAAATAAATACATTTTGATATTCTCTGATATTCTACTGATATTCTCTGATACTCACTTGATTATCTATGATATTCTTACTGATTTGTTTCTCTGATATTTTCTTGATTATCTATCTCTGATATTCTACTGATTTGTTTCTCTGATAATAATATTCTAACACTCCCCCTCAAGGTGAGCAGTAGGATCACTAATGCTTAGCTTGCTGAGAACACGGATAAATGCTTTGCCTGTAACAACTTTGGTGAGAATGTCTGTCAACTGGTCTTCTGACCTTACAAACGAAAGCTCAATACTGCTATCCTCAATCTTCTCTTTGATGAAGTGTCAGTCCACTTCAACGTGCTTGGTTTTGTCATGTTGTACAGGATTCTCTAATATACTGATTACTGTTTTGTTATCACACTTTAATTGACTTGGTAGTTGTAATGGAAAACCAATCTCGGTTATCAACTTTTTGATCCATAACACTTAGTTATACCTTTGGCAGTTCCCTGGAATTCAGCCTCAGCACTTGAAAGAGCAACCACTTTCTGCTTCTTACTCCTCCATGTCACCAAGTTACATCCCACAAGAGTAAAATAGCCTGATGTAGACCTCTTGTCATTTGGATTACCAGCCCAATCAACATCAGTATAAACTTCAATGTTTAAGTGCCCATGATCCCACTTCTTGGTGTCCCCTTCAAGTATCGTACAATCCTCATGGCAACTTCCATATAATCCTCTCGAGGTTGATACATAAACTGACTTATTACCCATACTGCATATGTTATATCTAGTCAAGTGTGTGACAGATAAATCAATTTCCCAACTAACCGTTGGTACCTCTCTTTATTTGCCAGATTAGCTCCTTCCTCAAACTTTAAACCATGGTTAACTTGCATAGGAGTATCTGCTGGTTTACAATCGACCATTCCTGTTTCTGCAATCAAATCCATGATGTACTTTCTTTAGGAAATAAAGATCCATTTGTTGGAGCGAAGAACCTCTATTCCCAAAAAGTACTTTAGTCCATCTAAGTACTTCATTTCAAATTCTCTGAACAAGTTATTCCTCAGTTGTGCAATTTCTTCTATATCACTTCCGGTTACGATCATGTGATCCACATATATTATTAGGCATGTGATCAAATCTCCTTTTCTTTTCAAGAATAAAGTATGGTCAGAGTTGCTTTGTTTGTACCCGTACCTTTTCATGGCCACTATAAACCTCCCAAACCAGGCATATGGAGACTCCTTAAGCCCACAAAGTGCCTTTTACAATTTGCAGACTTCATTTCTTTGGAAGTCTTCAAAGAACCTTGAAGGAGCTTCCATGTACACTTTTTCTTACAAATCCTCATGCAGAAAAGCATTCTTGATATCAAACTGATAGAGTGGCCAATTTTTGTTTGCTGCTATTGAAAATAGTACTCTGATGGTGTCAATTTTTGCAACTGGTGAGAAAGTCTCTGAGTAGTCAATATCATAAGTCTATGTATAGCCTTTTGCCACTAATCTTGCCTTATATTGCTCAATGGTGACATCTGCTTTGTGTTTAATGGTGAAAACCCATTGACACCCTACTAGTTTCTTCCTTGCTAGTAAGATGCACTTCTTCCAAGTTCCATTCTTTTCTAGAGCTTCCATATTTGTTTTCATAGCTTCTCTCCATTCGCCCTTCTTACTGGCTTCGTGAATTGTTTTGGGAATGTCTTCAACTAGAAGGGAGGTAAGAAAAGCTCTTCCAATGTCTATCACTCCTTCTCTGGTTATCTTCATAGGATACCTGGAATTTCGGGGAACATGTTCTGGAGAATATCAGTAAGGTGGTACCCCTCTGTTTCTTCTTGGCAGAAGTGTGAAAGGCTCTGGTTCTGGTGCTAACCTGTCATTGTTAGTGACTTCATTCATAACAGGTGACAACTTAGTAGAGTGATGATCACTTACCTCTTGTTGGACATTCTCATAAGGATCCTCATTGGTTGTGTTGGTCCCTCCTACGTTGACAGAGACATGCTTGTTGCCTCCCTCTACTTGCTCTTTTGGAACAGTTTCTGGGCAACTAAGGCTACTTAACCAACTTGGTGGTTCACTAGTTTTCTCCCCCTGAACATCAAGTTGGCTACTGAAGAAATATTTTGATTCTAAAATCACAATCCATAGTCACATATACACGGTGAGTGATTGGGTTGTAACATCGATACTCCTTTTGATGTGTAGCATATCCAACGAAGACACATTTCTCAGTACATGGATTAAATTTGGTTCTGTTAGCTTTGAGAATATGAACAAACACAGAGAATCCAAAAACTCGCGGTGGTAACATTTGGACAGGAGGGAGATCAGTCTGAGTAGCTAGGATCTGTAGGGGTATTTTGTGGTTAAGGATCTTGAAGGGTAGCCTGTTCAAAAGATAGGCCGAGGTAGCGAGAGCTTTGGGCAAAAAACGTGTCGGAGCCTATGCATAAAAAATCATGACTCGAGTCATCTCTAGTAGCTTACGATTTTTCCATTCTACTACACCATTCTGTGGGGGTGTGTTTGGACAGGAAGTTTGATGGATTAAGCCATTTTCTCTGAAAAATTCCTGCATTGATTTGTTAACAAATTCTCTACCATTATCTGATCTAAGTACTTGGATTTTCTTGTCAAATTGAGTGTTAATCATTTGATAGAATGCATAGAACTTATCGGGTACTTCAAATTTGTGTTTTAGAAAATATACCCATGTCATGCGAGAGAAATCGTCCACAAATAATACAAAATACTGAAATTGATTATTGTGAAAATTAGGAGCTGGGCCCCACACATCAGAGTGTACTAATGAAAAAGCAGAATTGACTCTATTGTTGTTAAGAGGAAAAGTAACTATGATTCTTTGCCCGTACCCAAATGAAGGATGTCCCAAATGTCTATGCCATAGAGTTTCCTTGTAACCGTTCCATGAGCAAGCATGACATGTCCCTTGTGAACAACCTCATCAACGTAGTAAAGACCTCCACGTTCAGTACCACGTCCAATGATCTCCTTCGTAAGAATGTCCTGTAAAAGGAAAAAATTAGAAAACATGAGAACCACACAATTCAGCTCCTTTGTAACTTGACTTACAGAAGGTAATTTTGATGATAGTGCAAGAACATAGAGACAATTTTTTATTTTAATTTTTTTTTTTAAAAAATTGAGCCCCCTCCTTAGACCGCAACTAATTCTCTACTGACTGTTTCAATATGGGTTTTAACAGGTGTGGAGAGATTGTCAAAATCGTAAGGGTCATGGGTCATGGTATCAGTTGCCCTACAATCAAAAATCCACTGATCAAATTTTCCTGGGCTGGTATCCTCCTCTCTTTTCCTAACTCCATGAGTGACCGTGACGGTGGCAGCCTTGCCATTTTTTGGTTTAGAATCTTCCCACCATTTGGGATAATACACGATTTTGAAGCAAGTGTCCTTGGTGTGTTTCTTCATTCCGCAATGAGTACATCGAAAGTGACTTTTGTCTTCCTTGTATCGTTGTGATGGATGCCGTCTGACGGTTTCTGAGTGACTCCATCCCTGTCCCTTGTCAAGATTGGCTTGTGTTTGCTGAATCCTTAGGCCATTATGAAGCATATTTGCAATTTGCAAAATTAGCTCATCAATAATGGTTGAGGAGTTATTATGGTTTTGGTTCATGTTGTTGCCAATTTCATCATTTGAAAATGACATTTTTGATTTTGTTTTTATGTTTTTCAACTGTGAGGGGTTATGGAACAATGATGTTAGTTTCTGAGTTCCCAGAAGGTTTGACAATATAAGATAACTATGAAATTGGCAAGGTTAGACAAGGATATGATAACTATGAACAAAGAATATGATAACATGGAAGAAGGTTTTTCTTGAATGTTCTGTTAAAAATAGGTTGGACCGAGTTCAAGAGGGGGGGCGAATTAAACTTTAAAATTTTTTGCAAAATTGAAAAGTGATTTAAGAATGTGACTGAATTATCTTTATACAATCAATTAACTGCACAGTTCTGGACTGTCCAGTAAATAATTCAGTAAACAGATGCTCAGAGTACAATTGATTGAATCAAAATGTATTAGAAGATATATACAGCGGAAGTATTACAGATTCAATCAAACAATTTACTGAACTCTCTAAGAATCAGAATACAATCAACAAGATGATTAGATTTTAATCCAGTTAATTGAAATGATAACAACAGTTGAATAATAACTATCAAGAAGAGTAGGGAGAAAAGCAAGAACATAGAATTTTTATCCTGGTTCACCTTCCACAAGGGCTGCGTCCAGTCCTTTGCCAAACCAGCAACGATTTCCACTAAAATGATCCAAGATCAGTTTTACACCCTTGCTCCCAGCAAGTTACACACTGCTCCCTGCAATACCTACTACTCCCAGCAGTAAACCTACCACATTGAACCCTTCAGCTGGTGCTACACCAGTACAGAAACTTACTGCATTGCCTAATTACACTCTAGTAATTGAATACAATAAGAACATAATACAGTTCAAGTCAATCAACCACACTATACATAATACAAAATGGATTGAGATCAAGTGTGGAAGACTTAGCTCTGGTCCAGAACCAAAGCAGTTGATCCTCACTCAAGTAGTGCTCCAAGACTCACGATCTTTATGATTTCTTGTGTGTAAATCAATTTGAAAATAGTTTGAAGAAAAAGGGCGCTTATGATCTCTTAGGAATTCTCAAAAGTATATTTCAGAAATCTCAAAGTTATGAAAATGATAGAGACAATTCCTTTTTATAGTCAATTCTGATTTAAAACAGCTTAGCTGTCACCGGTTCAATTAATTGAACAAACCATTCAATCGATTGAATTGACTGTTAGTTGACTCAGTCAAAGATTCCAGTAGTAACAGAAATAACTGTCACATTCAATCGATTGTTTTAAAAATTTAATTGATTGAAAAATCTTTTTCAGCAAAAATCAGTTAAGTTCTTTTTCTCAAAACCATGTTAATATTGATAAAACCATTTTTTAAAACACATGAATCTTGAGCCTCTTCAAGAGTGATGATCAATATCACTAATGGTTGATTACCAAGCTCACAAACACATCTACCCAAGCTTAGGGACCTATGACCAAAACCACAACAACTCCAAGTGGCTCAAGCATATCTTCTCTTGATCATATATGGTCTAGTAGGCTCCAACAGGTCTTCCAATCAACCCGTGCTTGGCGTAGTCTAACACTCCATCAAGTTATACTCTTTATTGTCTTCATCAAATCACATGCTTAGCTATGGTGCTAACAATCTCCCCAAATTTGATGAAGGCAATTTGCTGTGTGTTCTGATGTGTGTTGAGCTCAATTAGTCTTGAACCTGAAGTACTCTACTTGAACTCAAATAAATCATTAGTACCATACGTCTCAATAGGTTCAGAGCTTTAATAGAAATGATCAAAATAGAACTCAATTGGTTAATAAACAAAAACTGAGAACAGATTCAGTTAATAGAATAGATTAGATTGATTACTCCCCCATACTATGACATCTTCTCCAAAATAGATTAAGAGATAGAATAAAACAACCAATACCAATATTCCATTATCATAATGACCTAAAAGATCAACAACCATTACATGGGAATAACATATTACATAGTTGATAGAACACAGATTCATAAAGCATCAACAAACTCATAACAAGATCAGGGTTGTAGGTGCTGGCTCATATCCAACAGATATTCAATCACACAAAGACGAGACTTAAGCGAACTCAGAAAAATCAAACTGAAACAGATGCAAAGCAACAAACTATGAAACACACAGACCAAACACACACACAAAACACATTATTTCTCCCCCAATGGATTCATCAAATGGAGGGGATCAACACAAAACATGTAGTGTGAACACTAATCATCTGGCCCATAGAACATTTGCCCCAACTTGCCTTGGATGTCATTAACACGCTCTTCTAGGTTTTGGAAATGGGTTTCACAGTACTCATGATGAGACCTTTGACTGGAATCAATGTTGTTCAGTTGATTGATCATCAGTTGCTCAAAGTTGGAGTAAGATTGTTCTCCAGTCCCCAGATCTTCTCTAGTAAACTGCTCAGTAGTTGCACTTATTCCAGCACCAGCATCATCCATCTCATTTTCTTCAGCACTGGCCTTGCAAATCCACTAATTCTCATTGACCTTCTTCAAACCGATTTTGGTCAATGTGGCCATTGTGATCTCACTATAAGCTTTGACCTCTTCAACAAGCTCATTTTCCACATTAATCTCATAATATTTAATGAAGCTAGAGAGCAGAATAACACAAGGGATTCGAAACTCCAGCTTCTTCCTAATACGGAATAACTGCTCCTTAATAACACTTACCCAATTTACATTTATCTTATTGATCAGATAGTACATAAGGATCAGGTCATCTTCAGTAAGCACAACATGATTAAATCCTCTAGGTGTAAGTAGCCAGATGACAATATAAGCCACCAGTCTTGGGATAACCGAGAGCCCTCCCATTGAATAGCTCCTTATGGAACTATTGGGGTTCCTCAGACATGACTTGAAGAATTGGGCCTTGTCAAATCCACCCAGGTCTGCCACGTTTGCTTTGCTCACAATTGTTCCAACATCCCTTAAGCCAGCCATCGAGAGCCATACTTCATCTGTGATAGCCATGCCCATGCCTTTCACTTGTGAATAAATGACTCCATCATCTATCCACATATTGGTAAGGAATACCTTCACCAAGTCCGGATAGATATTCCCGGACAGCTTGACAAAACAGTCAAGCTTTTGGAACTTAAGGAGATAAGCCACTTGATTCAGATTTTCATTTTTAAGGAACTCCATCCTTAGGAATTTTGGGTCGACAAAAGCTTTTCGGCTAAACTCCCTGTGATACTCATTGATGCTCTCCATGCTGCCATCAAACCATCTAGCAAGGAAGCCAAACTCATTGTTGTCATCGGATTCATGTTGTTCAACTTGTTTCACCACAACTTTCTTTGTTCTCTTTCTAGAGGCGGAGGAGAAGGCCGTGTTTTGGTTGAAGGCAAGGACAATGGGTTCGAGAGAGTTAGTGTTCACACAATATGAGTAGTGTAAGGTGTGTGCAAGTGAATGCAGGACCTATTCCAATTTAAAAAAACTCTAATGCACAAACAAACAAAATACTGAACACTGCAGAACACAACAAATTGTACTTATCTCCAGAGAATATTCTGAACTACTTTTTGACCAGTTGACTACGAACTAATCAGTGACACGTGGCATTGTGAATATTCTTCCTTTTAAGCATGCTCGTCCCTCATCAGGTGTGTCACATGTTGCTGAATATTGACCAGTCTGTGTTCCTTGACCAGGGACAAGTTACAACTTTGTCTATATTCTCTAGTTGCACTGATTCCAATACATTGCTGATTATGTTGACTATAGTTGATCTGTTCTGAATTGATTCTTGATCCTTTTCATGAACTTATTCTCCACTGCACCGCATCTCAACTGTCTAGATTCCATCGCCTTCCCAAGAAGCATCTCTTCTGGTACAGTAATACACACAAATTTTGTTTGCACATGAATCAAACAACTACAGTAGTTTCTGCTCAATATATTGACTCTCAATTAATTGAGACACATTCCAGTTAGTAAACTACTTTCAGAATTAATTCACATTTTTGAAATCAATAATGCCCAACTCATTTTTGAGAAAATTAAATTTTCCTTTATTCAAGGGCTTTGTGAATAAATTTGCAAGTTGATTCTCTGAATCAACAAATTGAATTTCACAATCACCATTCATAATGTGATTCCTTATAAAGTGGTGCTGAATTTCAATATGTTTGGTTTTAGAGTGCTGAACTGGATTTTTAGTCAAGTTAATTGCACTTGTATTATCACAAAATAACGGAATTTTAGAAAGATTAAGTCCAAAATCACTTAGCTGATGTTTTATCCAGACGGTTTGAGCACAACAGCTTCCAGCAACTATGTATTCTACTTCAGCTGTAGACAATGCAACACAGGCTTGCTTCTTGTTGTGCCAAGATATCAAACTGGATCCCAGGAAGTGACATGTTCCACTAGTGCTCTTCCTATCTACTTTGCAACCTGCAAAGTCAGAATTAGAATATCCAACAAGATTTAAAGATACCTTACTTGGATACCAAAGACCAACTTCAGTTGTTCCTTTAAGATACTTCAAAATTCTCTTGGCTGCCATGTAGTGTGATTCCTTTGATTTAGCTAGAGATCTGGGGCATAAACACACACTGAACATGATGTCTGGTCTACTTGCAGTCAGATACATAAGTGATCTAATTAATTTCTTAAACTTGGTCTGATCTATATCAACTCCAGATTCATCAGCATCTAAATAGCATCCAGTGGCTATTGTTGTGGAAGCTTCTTTGCAGTTTTTCATGTTAAATTTCTTCAATAATTTCCTGTAGTACTTAGCTTGACTAAGAAAGATACCATATTCAACTTGTTTAACCTGCAAGCCTAAGAAGAAATTGAGCTCCCCCATCATGGACATCTCAAATTCTCCTTGCATTGTAGCTACAAACTACTCACATAAAATTTCATTAGTTGCACCAAATATAATGTCATCAACATAAACTTGAACAAGTATTATATCATTGCATGAATTCTTAATGAACAAGATCTTATCCGTTTCCCTCTCTCATATCCTTGAGAAAGCAAGAAATTACTTAGCCTTTCATACAACTGTCATGGTGCTTGCTTTAACCCATACAATGGTTTCTTGAGTTTGAAAACGTGATCTGGATTGTTGTGATCCTCAAAACCTTGTGGTTGGCTCAAATAGACCTCTTCATTAATGTATCCATTCAAGAATGCACTCTTGACATCCATTTGGAGTAATCTGAAGCCCTTCATGCAAGCATATGCAAGTAGTAATCTAAGTGCTTCCAATCTAGCTACTGGTGCATAGGTTTCACCAAAATCAATGCCCTCTTATTGGTTATAACCTTTGGCCACAAGTCGTGCCTTGTTTCTCACTATGACACCTTGTTCATCTATCTTGTTCTTGAAAACCCACTTGGTTCCAATAACATTCATCTTCTTTGTCCTAGGAACAAGAGTCCAGACCTCATTTCTTGCAAACTGGTTCAGTTCCTAATGCATAACATTGATCCTGTTGCTGTCTTCTAGAGCTTCAGCCGCAGACTTGGGTTCAACTTGTGAGACAAAGGCCATATGTTCACAATAGTTGTTCAAGGATCTTCTTGTAGTAACACCTTTCTGCACTTGACCAATGACATTGTCCAGTGATAGATTCTTAGGAACCCTCAATTCTTTAGGCAGTCCAGTAATCGTTGTTTATGCTCCAATGCCAGATTCAATTGTACTTCAAGAAAAACTCAATTTACCCACGGATTATTATCCACGGATCTTTATCCGTAGGTAAATTCAGCATTACCCACGGATTATTACCTACGGATCTATATCTGCAAATATTACCCACGGATTTAAGTCCGTAGGTATTATCCACGGACATAGATTCGTAGATATTACCCACGGACATAGATCCGTAGGTATTACCCACGGATATTGGTCTATACGTATTACCCACGATTCCGTAGGTAATATCTACAGACCTATGTCCGTGGGTAATACCTACGGACCTATGTCCATGGGTAATACTTAGGAACTTATATTTATGGATAAAACTACTATTATCTCTTATTAATGATGTTCATATTGATTTATTAATAATAACATTAGTAAAGGTCAATATTATTAACAATATTAATATTTTTATTGATATTATTAATATTATAACAAATATTATTAATTTTTTAACACTTTTATTACGATTATTATTATTATTAAATTTGTATTATTATTATTATCATTAGTATTATTAATAATATTATCATTATTATTATTAATATTAATAATATTTTTAATATTACTATATTATTATCAACATTATTTATATTTATATGAAAAATAGTTTTAATATTATTAATATTTTTTTTATATTATTTTCAGTTATATTAAAAATAATTGTGATATTATTATTATTATAATAGTTAATAATAATATTATAATTAAGAATATTAATGTTAACATTAATATTCTTAATTATAATATTATTATTATTAATGTTATTTTTATTACCCGTATTAATATTATTAATAATATTAGTATTTTAAATTTTATTAATTTATTATTGTTATTATGAATCTTATTAATATTATTTT
>Ga0209489_104686_pt1 | contig 24862 bp, 13 predicted proteins | sample SiratrowhiteBW_FD_187527 | JGI IMG/M metagenome (GOLD analysis project Ga0209489, IMG submission 187527) | Root nodule microbial communities of legume samples collected from California, USA - Siratro white BW (SPAdes) (version 2) | ecosystem: Host-associated > Plants > Roots > Nodule | place...
ATAATTCTAAAATTCTAAATTTTTTTTTTAGTGTTTTCTTGTATTAATAAAGATTTATCAAACTTCTATATTTTAGATAATCTATATTTCTTTATTCAAAATTTTTAATTTTGCTCCTTACAAGTAATTGATATTTTACTGTACTTCAAATCTTGGTTGTTAAGACCATTAATTAGAAAAAAAAAAACTTCACAAATTTACATCGTTCATCGATCAGTGCATGATCTGATTTAGATTTAGGACGAGTATTAATGTAAATTTAGCTTCTATGTGAATAATACTAAATATCCAACATAAAAGACATCTTTCATCCTAGTGAGAGGCTAGAAAGATATTATAAAAAAGTACTTAAGAATTATAATACAAAGTAGTCATCCTTAGTGTTATAGAAAAATTAAAAGAAATCAATATTAAAATTTGAATATTATAAATTAAACCACAAAATAAACAAAAAATTAATTTTAAAATTGATTGAGAGTAATTAACAAGAATCAAACTTTTTTCAGATTTCAACCTCTCCACTTGCTTGTTAAATATTGATAACATTTTATTTTCTTCTTAAAATTCTTTTCTTTTTAATAATTGTGTTTCTAAATTTTTACTTTTTTAAAATATATCATGTATCACGCCTATCTTCAATGTTTAATTGGTTTTATTAAAAACAATAATTGAGAGAATTAATAATTATCTTACATCTTTATTCTTGTTGCGGACTAATAAATATCTTAACACCAAACCATTATTATTACCTAAAATGATTGCTGTCGTGATGATTACGAAAACCCAATTTTGAAAAATTGAACCACAAGCTACTCTTCTACTTTGAGAACCTATATACCTACTTGAAAATAATTTAGAAATAAATTTAGTAATTTAACCTTTATTATATGTGTAGGATGCAACATGCGAGACATTTTCTACTTTCATGGTCATTATCCTATACTATATAGTATACTATATAAGCACTTTCCCTGCATTTGCAAATTGATCATTTAATAATTATTTTGTCAATATCTCTCTCTTCATCTTCTCTAACCAAACTGAGTAGCCTAACATCGTCACATTATGAGATTCTTGGAATTTCATTGTGATCCAATGTCTGCAATTGCAACCTTTACAGCAATAGCTCTAACAGTTTTTATCATATTCAGAAGTTTCATATACAAGAAAGGACGGTACCATGTGGTTGCGGGAACCATCTTAGATCTGTTGCTCAACTTCCAAAGTCTGCACGATTACATGACTAATCTTGCCAGAAAACACAAGAGTTACCCGTTGCTTAGGTTTCACAGGGGTGAAGTTTACACACACTGTCGACCCTGTCAATGTTGAATATATCCTCAAAACAAACTTTGCAAACAATGGGAAGGTACCAATTCTCAAAGATGTTTTGGTAGAAACACTTCTTTACGATTTCAAAAACGTACTACAAGTATATCACTTATACTTAATTTTGTAAATTTATTTACATCCAATTAGGTGTTTTCCTATGGGAAGATTCACCAAGGATCAAGTTTGATGATGAATCCATTCATATTTTCTATAGGAGTAATAAAACTAGCAGATTCATTGTTTGAATCTATTTGGATATAATTGTGTCCAATAATTTCCTTATATGAATATTGGTGTGACACGAGATCAACAAGTCCGAGCCCCATTCAGTAAATACCATTACAGAAAGTTCTAGTTATTGAATCTTCAAAATTGTACAAGCTTTAAACAAGAGGAAGCAAACTTACAAGTAACGACTAGAATCATTACGAAATGTGCTAAAGAAAAGTATCATCATGTGCCCAAAACAGCACCTAAATTGTGTCTTCATCCAAGTAAAGTAATGCTTTCTCCAACCACCTCAATAACAAACACCTAAATACGTCGTTTCTTTGGTAGTCTGCAGCCATTATGGGGTTTTCTAGTGGTATCTTCAATGAATACAATTGGATTTCTATCCCCTCGAGAATCAGCAGTAAAGCCCTCCTTCCAGCTCAGTATAGCTTGCCTTTTTCTCCTGAAATGAGTAAATCCATTCACTTTCATGACCACAGATTTCAATCCCAAACCCCTAGACCTCCGGCCCACGACTTCTGCCGTTGCCTCGGCAGCATACCTAGAAAGCTTTTGCCCTGATTTCAGGTCTTTCAATGATCCAGCAGAGCCACTGAGTTTTACATTTCCTTTGGAATCTGTTACGGTCACAAACGTATTATTACGTAACATCTTTATATGAACATGATCAGCATCCAACTCATACTGGGGCCGAAAAGAAGCACCTCTCCTAAAATTATCTTCACCTATAATTCCTCTTACAAAGTCCATAGGCCTGGAATTCAAGCCAGTCCCAGTTTCATTCTTGCTTTCGACGTTTATGTTCTCTTTATCTTGCATAAAATCCAGAGGAGAGTCTCCATTTGCTTTCACATTCTGGCCCAGACTATTCCACATTCTGGGATTTATGTTCTCTTTATTCTGCATAAAATTTAGAGGACCGTTGGCATCTGCATTCACATTCCGGTTCACATTATTCCAGTTTCTGGAATTTCTGTTTTCTAAATTAGGCATAAAGTCTGAACGAGCATTCCCCTCTGCATTCACATTCTGGCTAGTTTGAATCCTCATCCAATCAAAATTTGAACTTGAAAATCCTCTAACATGTCCTGCAGTTACAAGAGAAAATTCCTTATAAACACTGTTGGGGGATGAGCTGGAGAAAAAATTAAACCTCTACATGCAAAACTAAATGATTTCATTTCAACCATTTAAGAATAAGAATTCGATTACAAGCCCCAAACGCCACATGTCAAGAAGACTCGAATAAACAAAGTAACCAGTCACTACTGCACCAATATTTCTAACCAAATAAAGGAAATTAGAACAAAAATTAAGTAAAGATAAACCCCCTTAGATGTAGGCATCCAAAAATCATCATGATGTGACAAAGATAGACTGTGTGAACATGAAGAACTCAAGATTATCACCATAAAAAATCTTTGAAAAGAAGGTCCAGTATTATCGATATCGGATAAGAAAATATCCTTAAACCCCAAAATCCTTTATAACTTAAAGTTATGGCAAAAGTATTGGGGTAAACTGTTAGGTTAAATTATAGCTATTAGGTTAATTTAGTACTGCTAGGTTAAATTAATTGGGCTGGTAAGGCCTAATTCCCTGTTAAATTACAGGCTTTAGGTTAAATTATGGCTCTTAGTTAATTAAGAGCCGGTAGGGGTTAAATCATAGCTCTTAAGTTAATTTCCTATTGCAAGGTTAAATTAACCGGGTAAGGCCAATTTCTTATAAACTATCACTCTAAATTAGGGTTACCGCTAGCCACCTGCAGCCGCACTTCCGTCCGCCGCACCTCTGCGACTGCCGCGCGTCCGCGCAAGCAGCGCTCACCGCGCCTCCGGTGCTTTTCCGATCCACCGTGACATCACGTGATGCGGAAAGCGGCCGCCACGGGACGCCACGGAAAACCCGCTTCGCGCCACCATTATGTGGTGGCGGCCGGCTATAAAACCGCCACCGCATTCCGCCATGGCGCCGCCATAAAGTCAGGGACGAAAAATGAACATCCCCTTTGCCATAATCTTCTTTTCCGTTTGAAAAGAGTAAACACAATCTAATCTCTACCCATCCACAGATCGAAACGACGCCGTCAAAATTACAAAACATAAGAATCCCTAAGATTTTCCATTTCCTCCGTTTCGAGCACAAAACAAAAGATGTGTTGATTTGTTTCTCTATTTCAAAAACGATGAAAGTGAAATCAGAGAGATTCGAAGAGTACCGTCGTTTTGAGGTAAACAGCGAGGTCGCATAGCGGCATCGAATGGAAGCACATTGCGAATGGAAGATCCACGACCATTGCGAATAGAAGAGAAAAATCGATACATTGGTTTTTGTTGCAATGTTAGGGTTCGAGTTTGAATAACGCGGATTCTGATTTTCTGTTTCGTATCCTTCCTTAGTAGGAAGAAAGAAATGAGTACTCAATTTTTTTTTTTCAGTTAAAAGATACTGGGCTTGTTTTAAATGGTTCTTCTTTCTATTTCGTTGGGGACGCATTCTTCCTGCACCTCCATTCTTTCTTCCTTCAACTCATTAAAATGACATTTATTATACCTTGATGAAAAAAATTAAATAAACTCTATTAAAAAAATTGAAAACGTGTTAAAATTTCTTCATACATTTATATATCATGTAATTTAAAAATTAATAAACACGTATTAATTCCAGATTTATTTTTAATATCTATTTAAAATATAATTATATTTTTTAATATGAATATTGTGTTTTTCTATGATAATAATGTGTTAATTTACCAAGTAAAATGACAAGTTCAACTTACATTCTCAAAATTTTCCAGTAGTTTCTCAAGTGCATCCTTTCACTGTTAGACTGTTAGAGCAAGGAAAAAACTTCAAAGTTGCCTACTCTCATTCACTATAAACTCATAAAAGAAAATTCAATTGATTTCACCATACACAACCACCATTATAATTGCAATTATGTGGCCATTCCCAAAAATTACTGTGACTAACAAACTGGCACAAACTACGTTAAGGTCCCCAATCTCATATGTAGCTGCTTGTTCAAAGGCAGTGCTTAAGATAATTATGCTGCAAGCATCAATCAAGAAACAATGTTGAAATATGTGAGAGGACCTTAACCATGCATTATCTTCATACCAGGCACAAGTAGTCACTCACAAAACAACCACCTACCATTATGCATTAGGATCACTATTCTTTTGATCTGATTTTCTTTGTCTAAATAAAAATATGTGTTCGATAATTAATTTATTTCACTGAGTGATCTTTTTATTCAAGAGATTGTTTAGTTTAGCCTTATAATTAATTATAAATATTTGTTATGTGAATTACCTGCACATGATTTGAATTAAATAATTTTATAATTAATTGAGAAATTGGAAATGAGATAATATTACTTTAAACATTTATATTCCACAAAATTAGATAACGAGCACTTTCATTAATTATCTTTCTAATACTATAAAATTATAGACCTATAAAATTAATTTTAAATATTCTTATACTGTTTTTCCTACTAATATTCAAACTTTTAAAAAAATCAAAGTATTGAATATATTTTATATTTATAAAATGTTATATGTATTTAATTATCATGTAATATGTCCTTATTTAAAGTAAGGATCTTATAAGTAAAGCTTAAGGAGCTAATGATATTTTTAATGAAAAATCACGCTGCAATATTAAAAATAATGGTACGGGTGAATTAATTGTATTTTTTATTGAAAGAAATTTATTTTTAATTTTTTCATTAGAAGGGATATTTAAAGTGGTCCAACTTGTTTACAAAAGAAAACATATACATAAAACACACCCTAACAAGTAACAAAATCTTAACATATTTTATAACACAAACATAAATTCATTTTTATCCCAAAAACCTCAAATACAAATCCTTAACTCTAGACATGGAAATCCTTCTCACAAAACCAAATAAGAAAAAAGGAAAAAAGAAATTTACTTAAAAATAATTTTTAATTGAATAAAAATGTTACCACCAAGACTTTTAAAATAATTCAGTTTTATGAAAGAATGAACAATTTACCAAAAAAATATAGTAAAAAAACTAAGAAAAAGGTAATTTTAGATATAGTGCTTTTTATAAAATAAAGCCCGAATAATTATTTTTTTTCTATTTACAAGTTTTTTAACTTTAACTAGAATGAGAATAAAAGGAAACAAACCTTTGTATATCTATATTATGAATTTTCATTCACCTTTTAATTTAAATATAAGATTCCTAAATGTATTTGTTTGAAAGCCATATATCTGTCTAAAATGATTTTTATTTTATTCACAATGTAAAAGTAGTTTAGCAGTACTAATATATATAGAGAGAGAGAGAGATAGAGAGAGAGAGAACTCTAATAAGAAAATGTGGATATTAACAAAAGTAAAAAGAGATATAAATGGAAAGAGAATCAAGATGGTACTTTATATCGTCTTGCATTTTAGATAAGATACATGCATTATCATAATTATTTTTTATTTTTTATATTTTAATTAGGATTAAATTTTGCGAATAGGAGTTTCAGATATTAAAACCATAACATTGTAATACAAAGAAGATATAAGGATAGCCCAGAAAATCTTTAAATTGAGTGTTTCATTTAGATATAATTAAATGAAGATAAATATGGTACTCTTGGAAAGTTGAACATTAATTTTGGTGTTAGTTTAGTGTGATTAATTAGATGGTTTTGGTTAATGAGGCGTATTGAGTGGAAGAAGGTGTTTCTATAAATAGTATGAAAGAGATGAAAATATATGGCAGCAAATTGCATTTGCAAGAGTAGGATCCGCTTCCTCTGTGTTTGTTTGTTAGCATTTTACACTCTCACTCCCCTTTTACCTTTTCTTCCTCCTTGTCGCTTCATTTTCCTTCTTCCTTCTTCCTTCTTTTCTGTGAGTATTCAGTTCCATTTTCTTTTTCTTTTTCTTTCATCCAATAATACAGTTCTTTTGCCCTAACCAAACCCTATGCAATTTATCTGTCAATGAAAATTCCTTTTTAGATTTTTTTCATGAGAACAGGATCGCAACGAGGATCTTCTTTTTAAAGGTAAAACTATCACGTAGGGGATGTTCGCTTTGTTTTATTTTTCATCCCTAACTTTCAATTGCTGTTATTTATTGATGTTTGATTTTTCCTTATTGCTGCTTAAAAATGGCGAATGTCTTAACTGTGTTGTGTGATCTCGGTTATTAGGTTTGAATCAAATTACTGAATTATAATCTTCACAACCAGTTTTTTAATTTCCCTGAATTTTTCTTCCTCATTAGAATCAACCGGGCTCCACTCTTATTTTTTTGTTCTTTTATAAAAAGGATGTCACTAAATTCAGAAGAATGTGATTTTCAAGATAAAAATAAAGTAATGATTATTAAATAAAATAGAAAAATAACTTGTATATTGATAGTATATTTCTTTTTGTTAATGTTTATGTCTTAAGAGTTATTATATCTGTTATAATTATAATTTTTAATTGGTTGAACTCACTGTATATAAAAATAATCTCATTAAAAAAGTAACGATTGAATTATTTATTTATTTTAAATTTTGATTCGTAATTTATGTTCATTGTTAGTCTTAGCACGTAATCTAATAAGAATGTTTTTCCCATCATATTAGTATAATATTAGCTAATAGGATGATGTAGAAATATAATATTTTTTTTAGTATAATAAGAGTATGTTTTGACCAGTCTCATCATAAGTATTTATAAAAAAAGATCTAAGAAATTTGAAATTAACTATTATATGAGAAATAAATTAATATATAATTTAATTAATTTATAAACATTTTTTTATATAATTTTAATTTTTTTAGTTTATATATAAATTAATTTTAACTTATAAAATTGTTTATTTTTTTCTTTCAGAATTACTTATTATGGACCAATCCAATCAGGCATGTAAGTTTGTTAACTTGGACCATCATTCCAATACAGGCTGTAGTTTAACTAGAAATGAAGAGTAGCCTAATTCGAACAACAGCATGCCGTAGTTTCCGAAAGTGTTGTTCAGTAGATATAATATGTTTACTCAAACTAGCAAACATGACTCATGTAAATTTGAAATTATATTACCAAGATCTTGCTAACCCCCATTACTTTATTCAAAAAAGTATTGAACAAGTATTATATTTTTCTTATAATATATGTTTCTTTCTCTAGTAATTTTCTTTTTTACTTTTGTTTTTGTTAACAAATGTAGTATACTGGTTAACATTTGTCTATTTAAGGTTTATTCAGAAGTCTGGAGGAGAAAACTAAAGAAAAGTAAATTTAACTTTTCTATAAATTAGAATTAACTTATACATAAATTAAAAATAAGAATCAGAAAAATAATATGAAGGAATTCTTATAGATTAGTATATGCATAAATTGATTTAGTTTATGAAATAGTTATTTTCATTTTGTTTTAATCTTTCTTTCCTAGAAAGAATTCATGGAATTCCTTCAAATATACCGTTACGGTCAAGTATGTAGTCGTACTATATCAATTGAACCTGTGTGTTCTCACTTCGATGCAGATGTTTAATACATGGTATATTCGTATGGCTTCTTATCCATCAATGAGAGGGGACAACGTTGCTTGTATTATTATGGATGCTTCGACATGTTTGTACTGGCAGCGAACATACTAGGCTAGGAGTAGAGCAACGAGTTATAGCTCCATTGGGTAAGGGTACATTGATTGTGGATGTAGAATTCTTTGTTGGTGCGAGTTGGGTTATAATGTCAAGGTATCTGAATTAAATATCATTGTCAACTGAGCTGGTCATGATGTGAAATACGTTGCTACTGAAAAAAGAAAGTCTCCATTAAATATTTGACTTATTGTTATAAGTTGTTCTAATTTACTCTGGATGCACACAACCTTGCACTTGCAAGAGAGATGGTTGCCTTCGGGAAAAAGTTGAAAGAAAGACAAATTCAAGAATGGGAAGGGTATGTTTTTTGCCTATGTTGTCTGTCTGTGGTTTGATTCTTACGCATGGTCATGATGTTGATTTTTAATTTAGATATTACATAAACTACAAATTAATGAAGAAACGAGTGAAGCAGTATGGTCAACAAATTCAACTTGGAACACTAGATCGCCGCCATGTACTTAAGGATTTCTCAAGAATGCTGGATAATCAGGTCCGTTCCCATCGTTGACTGTAGGATTATTATTTTAGTCAGAGACTTAACATTTCGAATTTGAGTCTTTTCCATTACTTCTAACTACTCAATTTAGATTCTGGTTTTTGGGTATATGGGTAAATGGATGGTATTCAGTTTGTTGTTTTGTACCGTGTTTCACTCACTTCCTTGTTACAATTCAGATTGAAAAGACTGTCCTTTTCCTGTTGGAACAACAAGGACTTTTAGCAAGTAGGATAGCAAAGCTCGGAGAGGAACATGAAGTTATTCAGCAGGAGCCTCGTATAAGCAGAATAGCGGAACTACGAGAAGCTTATAGAGCAGTGGGACAAGAGCTATTGAAGCTTCTGTTCTTTGTGGAAGTCAATGCTGTTGGTTTGCGTAAGATATTGAAGAAGTTTGACAAACGCTTAGGCTATAAATTTACGGATTACTATGTTAAAACTCGGGCAAATCATCCTTACTCCCAGCTACAACAAGTGTTCAAGCATGTGGTAATATGTTAAGTTCAAACACAAATTTGGATTTGGACCTTTGCAGAATAAAATGCATCGTTAACAAACTACTTTAACTTTTTATTTTCTTCCTACAAAGGAACATTGACTCACAGATACGAAACTTGCAGGGAGTTGGAGCTGTGGTTGGAGCTTTATCTCGCAACCTTCATGAACTTCAGGAGAATCAGGAAAGTCAAGGGAGCTTCTTATCAATTTATGATCAGCCTACTCTTCCCCTTCAGGTTTCTTCTACATTGACTTTGTTTCATCCCCTGATGTCAAATATCATGTTTTCGGGCAAGGTTTAGTAGCTGCTTTAGAAGTAACAGAAGTTTGGTGGTTTTTCAATGTAACTATTGGTCTTACTTATTTTCAGGATCCGGTTATTGATTCAATAAGAGCAGCGGTTGATAGGTTAAGTAACTCAACCAACTTCCTAAACTTTTTGGGGAAGCATGCACTTATTGTGGATGAAGAGCTACCGACACCTGTTGATGAGCATGTTGATGATCAAAGATATCATTTTATGTCTCTTTCCCTAAACTTGGCAAACACATTTTTATATATGGTCAATACATATATTATAGTCCCTACTGCAGATGATTACTCTATGAGCCTTGGAGCTGCACCGACGGTTTGTGGTATTGTGATCGGGGCAATGGCAGTTGCACAGGTGTTTTCTTCAGTGTACTTTAGTGCGTGGTCAAATAAATCATACTTCAGACCTCTAGTATTCAGTAGCATAGTTCTTTTTCTCGGCAATGCCATGTATGCCATGGCTTATGATCTTAATTCGATATGGATTCTCTTAATTGGTCGTCTTTTATGTGGGTGGGTATTTTGTATCTTTTACTTGCTTTCTTTACTTGATGACCATGAGTTTTGATTTTGCAATCATTTTACTTTCGGCAAGTATTATTACACTCTCTGTTTTGGGTCTAGTGTTATAACCATTGTCCGTATCCAAATAAGGATCAAGAGAAAGATGAATTTTGATTCTTTGTTGTTTGCTAATTAGGCAACTTTGTATACTACTGTGATTTTCGTGTTGCTTGCAAAATTTGTTCTAGTTCACTTGTATAAATATTGCCTACCATCATGAATTCTTGGGGCCATTTTACGTTTCCCTTAATACTGAAGCTAGGGATATTTTATGGTACTAGTCACATTAAGACCTAGATCAATTCATAAACGTCTGGTTTTAATTGCAGATTTGGTTCTGCCAGAGCTGTCAATCGACGTTATATTAGTGATTGTGTGCCTTCAAAAATCCGAATGCAAGCATCGGCAGGTTTTGTTAGTGCCAGTGCTCTTGGAATGGCCTGTGGTCCTGCATTAGCTGGCTTACTACAGACCAAATTTAAGATTTTCAATATTACATTTAATCAAGACACCTTACCAGGGTGGGTTATGACTATTGCTTGGCTACTATATCTAGCGTGGTTGTCGATCACTTTTAAGGAACCTGCTCGTGAGATTGAGGAGAATCATATACCACATCAATCCGATACTGGTACTGAACTCATATTGCATCACCTCTTTGCTGATAATTTCTATTTTTCTGCTGTGTCCTTATAAGATTGATTGTCTGCATTAATCGGCTGATTTGATTTCTGGGTCCTGCTATTTTTTATATTCACTGGATTTTTTGCCCTTTTCGAAAATCAGTACTGAAAATATTTCATTAGTGGCACTGGTCATATTTATACTTTTGACCACTGTCAAAATAAATCTAAAACAATAAAATATCATATTCTTCCTCTTGAAAAGAAATGGAGATTGCATATGCTGAATTATTTAGCCAAAAATTCAGTTTTATAATAGTTTTGTCTTTTGCTGGCTTTTTAAGCAGCACATGTATTGTCAGACCAGACTCTGTCTTCCTCAGAAACCTTATAAACTTTGCTCTTCGATTGCACTCCAGCAACTTGTAATGCTACCCTGTCAAGTATTTTTTTGAACCTTCAAAACACCACAATGACGTACTGAAGGTCAAATAAGGATATGTAAAGAAATTAGCAATGAAAACTGAAAAATCGTTGGGAAATATTTACCCGGAATGCTATCTTCAGTGAATTGGTAAATCTGCTGCCGAAATGTAATATTTAGAAATTATGGAGAAACATAGGTAACACTTCTGGCACTAAAAACTAACCAGCCGTCTCTAAAAATTAGTGTGTGTTTCTGTCTGTTCCTGGAGAATTTGTAGGAAAACATATAAAACCACATTTTCTTTACGTTATAATATCATAATTCAAGGTTTATCTATATGTTTGTTCTTTGTTTTAAATGACAACACAATTGAAAATGACAGTTTTTTTTTTTTTGCTTTTACTAATAGAAAACAGTGCACTTGAAAAAGGCTTAAGACAACCATTGCTAATTAGTTCAGAAGATAAGGTAGGTGAAGATGCTGATCAGGATAATGATGATAGTGAAGAAGCTCCAGAAGAATCTCGTCGGCCAGCCAATTCAATTGGAGCAGCATATAGACTCCTTACACCTTCTGTAAAGGTTTGAGAACAATTCTAAACATTACAGTCTCAACTCATAAAATGATGGATTTCCATTAACCCATAGGTTATTAGAAGTATACGTTTTAATCTCCCTTAAATTTAATTTTTCATGTGACAATTTGTCAGCTAGGCAAGCAAATGAATTTCCTTTCATTGCGAAAATGCTAAAGAGATGACCTAATTTATATGAATTATTAATTAATGATGAAGTAGCAATATTAATTGGATATTTAGGCAACCACGGGAGCATAAATAAGGTCAGATGGAAGATGGTGTTTAATATCCTACTAACTCCTAAGCTATAGATTCGAAGATTGTTTGAGGTTAATGACTAATGACTTTGGTTTCCATATTCCATAGTAGTGATCTTTGAATAGGACTCGATCTGTCGTCTCCAGATAGCCCAGCAGGTCAAATTTGAGCATAACAAGCTGAAGAGGCTTTAGGATTCAATGAATTTTAATTGATTTTTATTTTAATTTAAAATTATAGATACATGGAAATGAAAATATGGAAGATTTTTTTTTTCCTTACCTGATTACAATTTGTCCTGGCTTCTGGCTGCAAAAACTGTATCAGCAGTATTAATAATTTGCATTCCATTTATAATTATTAGGTAGAACCGTGGGAAGAAAATGACTTTTATCTATGATAAAACTAAGGGATCTGAATCTGGACGTAGAATTTTATTTCCCAATAAGTACAAACATGACATGAGTCCACGATAAAAGAAGATTTATAGTGCTAAATTTGCAGGATGGGCACATTCTAGTTCATAATGTCAAATAAGATTATTTTGACGTCGTATGTTTCTTGATATAATGAGTTTCTTTATTCAGCTTAATGTTATTTTAGATTATTTCGAATGGTGAAATCTTTGGTGTACAGTTTGTTTGATATAACAATTCACAAAATTCCAATTGAAGGGTTTTTCATCTGACCAACGTTATGTAACATCTCAGGTTCAGTTATTGATATATTTCATGCTAAAATATGCAATGGAGATTTTACTATCAGAATCTAGTGTCATCACGACATACTACTTCAATTGGACAACAAGCACGGTTTCCGTTTTTCTTGCTTGCCTTGGCTTGACTGTTCTTCCTGTCAACATTGTTGTTGGAACTTATATAAGCAATATGTTTGAGGACAGGTAACGTATAAAAAAACCTATGCTTCATTCGGTTATCATTCATAAAGCTAATTTATGATCTGGAGTTTGCAGAAAGTTGCATGACAAATTGATAATACATTTTGGATTTTAATGATAAAAGCAATTACAGAGATCCAATCCAAGGATTAATATTTTCACTTACCCACTCGTAATCTAAAAAGGGTTGATACTATCCACCTACACACTAAGACATCCTCTTTCTATTTGATCGTTTTGTAGGCAAATTCTGTTGGCATCAGAAGTTATGGTTTTCATAGGCATAGTCTTCAGCTTCCATGTAATTGTTCCATACTCTGAGCCACAATATATCTGTTCAGGGCTCCTTATGTTTGTTTCTGCTGAAGTACTTGAAGGTAAGACCTTAGACTCTTATTAGTGACCTCACTGATATGCTTTCCAATTTACGACGGTGGAGATGCACAATAATCATGGTGTTATGTCTCACTAAGCATAATTACTGAATATGATAATACTTACCATCAGGAACACAGCGTAGTTTAGCCAACAACGAGCATGTGGTTATTAATCAAAATGTTATATATTTATTCTCTCAAATTCAGAAGGGTTTCTAGATATACCACAAAAACGATATTGTCCTGCTTTGTTTATGTTTTCTGTTTTGGACTTATTATACAGCTGTTGATTAAATCCACCGTCATTGATGTTTTAAGAAGGATTATATTGATTACGTCCATTTTTTTAAGATAAAATTGGCTTTAGTCCCTATACTTTAACAACATGATTTTGATCCTTTTATTTATTAAAAATGATGGAATTCACTTCTCCTAAACTCTATTAAATCGTTTGTTAATATAGCTATTAGCTTACATGTGACAGTCACGTAGTAACACGATCAAGAACTAACTTTACTATTTTCAGAAAGTTTAGAATCAAAATCACTTTTAAAAATGCATGGATTAAGATTTACCTTCAAATACATTTACATTTTAAAAAATTGAAGAGCAAGAAGCATTTCATTATGGAACATCATGAAAACATATTGGGCTGGTTGATTGTTATGATGTTTGACAATCATTGATGCTTTACAGGCGTCAACTTGTCACTTCTTTCACGAGTTATGTCATCAAGGCTTTCTCGTGGAACCTACAATGGAGGGCTTTTGTCCACAGAGGCTGGGACACTTGCACGAGTGATTGCAGATGCAACCATTACTCTTGCTGGCTATGTGGGTGTGAGTAGGCTCCTCAATATCACCCTCATTCCTTCCTTCCTCATTTGCGTAGTTTCCATTATTGCAACTTGTTATACCTACAATTCTTTATATTGATTAGGCCTCTTGTATGTTTTAAGAAAACTTGCTCACCAAGTTCTTTTATTCGTTCCAATTTTGATCTATCAAGTTCTTCAAGCTCCATTAGGTAGTGAAAGAGTAGCTAGGCTATCAAGTGGACCCTATAGGTTGTCCACATGTAAATTCTTAAGTTTGATGGATTCCTCATGTATCACCACCATTAGAATGGTGACTTTTCTAATCTAGTTAATATTCAAGCTAATATCCGACTCTTACATAATAAAATAGTCTCCCCTCTTCAGAATACATACAAAATAAGACGCATGATATTTTTATACTATACACTTTACATTATTTTTCTCCCTCAGATATTAGTTTTTTAAATATTTTTTTTTATTTCATTTACTTATATTCTCAATTAAGTTCTTTAATGTTCATTTTTTTAAAAAAAAAAATCAAGTTTCTCTTCCTAAAGCTAAATTATGTATATTTGGAAAAGGAAATATTTTTTTTTGTACTTTTTTCTTAAACTTCGTTTTGGTCACTATATTTTTAAATTAATGAATTATTCTACAAATTTTTAAAAATAAGTAAATTTGGCCATTCTCTAAACTATATAAACGATAAAAAAATTATCACTAAATTTTAAGTTTGAATATGAATAAAAGTTAAATTCATATATTCTAGAATTTGGAGGATTAATTTCTGAATTTAAAATATACAGACAAAAGTCAATTTAAAATATATGAACAGGGATAAAAACATTTTATCTTTTATATTTTATCACTTATCTGAATCAATTGTATATATTTAAATAATTTTTATCTAAATGATTGTGTTCTAATCAATATTATAAACATACAAAACATGAAACAATTATTAGTAATTGTATAAGGGTTTTATTTGTAGTTTGTCATGTAATTATGCGTTTATGTCGACGTTTAGGAATCACGTGTTAAGGTAATTTTTATTCTATTATCTCGTCATTTCTTCACTTTAAAAAGAATTTTTAAACTATTGACTGAGAAATGTTTTTAATCTTAAAAGAGTCGAAAGGTGGGATTGATTTAGAAGAGCATAAAGAGTTCAATAATAAATTAAGTCGACTCGTAATTTATCAGTACATGCATAAACTGAATTCATTAGCTAAATAAGTTTATAAAAACCAGAGCTGAATAAACAAGCTTGGTTAAAAGGTATTAATTTACTGAGGCAGCAATCAAACACTGAAAAAGTTATATTGATGTCCAATCAAAAAAAGGACACAAGTAAGTTTGAAGAGTTACAAAATTATAAAATGAATAAAAGTGAAATCGTAGGGGGCATTTTATTATAAATTGAATAAATTTACAAAATCAAAGAAGTCAACGTAAGCTGGAATAGCTCAGTTGGTTAGAGCGTGTGGCTGTTAACCACAAGGTCGGAGGTTCAAGCCCTCCTTCTAGCGTTTTTGCAAAATTCTAATTATTATAGTAGCCAACTAAAACCATTCAGTAGGGGGAAACTTAAATCTCAGTCACTGAACATGTCTGGTTTTTTTTTCTTCAACAGGCTTTTTCACCGAAAACCTCTAACTTAGATACCCTGTTACTTTGTTGGATCTCAGAGCAAATATGGCAACAAATAAATGATTAAGTTAAATGATATTTATATTTATGTTTATATCCTTATAATAAAAGAATATCAATAAAGATAGCAGCTCGTGAACTCCATTTTTTAAGTCAACAATGGGATGAAATCTGATTGTATGGGATCCACGTACTGTTTCCTACTTCAATTGATTATTATAGTATTTTTCACCTGTCTTTTCTTCTTATTTGTTTGCTAATTTATATTATTAATACTGAACCAATATAATTTTTGAACTAATAGAAACCGGAGCTTCATGCTTAACAGTTTAATCAAATAGCATTTTCTATAATATTTTCTAAAAATATATTTTTCTTCATAATTTGTTTTTATTCTGCCTCGTTGTCCAGTACTGTATCGTAGACGAAAAGTGACGTATTATATCCAAAATATTATATGCAACCCCCAACCCAACACTGAACAAGTTCACGGGACCATGAATGAAGAACCCGTGATCAAAACACTCTAGCTCACACTCACAGCAGACAAAAGAATAGCAGCAACAAAGCGACTTAGCCACAGGACAAAACCTCTTCCATGATGATAATGACCCCTTTGGATTCTTCCTCTCTCTTTCCAACCAAACGCAACCCGTGACCTCTACAAAACTTAAACAAATCCCACAATTGAACGTATAATCTAAGCGGTTTTGCTGTTATATTCGCCCATGAAAAACCTCAACTCATCTCTCCAAGAAACTCAGATGGAACCCACCTTATATTAATGGCAAGAGTTTATTAAAATTATAAATTACGAATATCATTCTAAATAAGAAATGGGTCCCTAAAATTTTATAATTTGAATAAATAAATAAAGAGGGCTACAAAAGTGACTTACAACATGTCAGATTTTATACGTAGCCATCATGTGCCTAGGGTATGAAACGTCACATTCTTGAGTTACAGCTTCTTGTGCTGTGTCTTAAGAAAATGAAATATCACACACTTGTATTAAATAATCCAATTATCCAAAATTACGGGCTTCTACGGAGAAAGGGAACAACTATATCTAATGAAGAAATGAGAATATTAGAATAACACCAATTTAAAAGAGAAGGAAAAGTCCACTTCATATCTATAAATCAAACTTTTTCTGTGTATTTTAGATTATATACTTAATAGAAACCAAATAAAACAAAACCAGTTCATACAATGAATGAAAATACTACAACGTTTGATCATCATTTCTCGGTCTCTACTATGTTTTGGATCTGGATACCCTCCGAATCAAAACCAAGAAGCAAAGCAAACGATACAGCACAAAGAACCCGATCAAGAAGTACACGTTGGTCCACCTTTCACTCTCCTTGAGCCCTCTCTTCTGTAGCACGTCAGCACCAGTGATCATGCACTGTTCATTCTCTTGGTACCATATTAAACACTTTGTCGCCAGGCAGGAGTACTCGTTGATGAGAAGAGCGTCAAGAGCGTATTTGTACATGGACAAGAAGTGCATGAAGAGCCAGTACTTGGGCAAGCTGTCCTTGGAGATAAAGTAACCGGAGAAGAGAAAAAACGCTGCGAGAAGCACCGTCAAGAGCGAAGTTCCAGCAATGTAGTTGGGTGCAAGAGAGCTCAAGAAGAGCACGAAGGAGTTTGCCATGAGAACTATGACCCAAATGACCAAAACAAAATATGCAAAAGAAAGCCAAGAAGCACAAAGGCCAACTAAAAAGTAAACCGGGATAGAATATATAACAGCAACCACGAACAAGTAGGGCAAGAAAACAAGCGTATTTGCAATGAGATGAGAGGAAAGCCTATAAACCCCACTGGAAGTTTCTCTTAATATGATAGGCCTCTCGTTGATGAAGATGGGAAGGGTTTCGGTGGTGGAAGATAAGAGAAACGTGAGAGTGAAAGCAAATAGACCAAACCTTTTCTCAATCCCTTCTTTACCAAACCCTATGTTGATATAAATAGTTCCCAACACAAGCCCCACCAGAAGCGCTTCAGCAGTGTTGGTCAAAAGAAGTTGCCTAGTTCTGTAAATAATCTTCCAAAACCGGATATAAAGAGTGAAAATTTCGTGCACCCTAGAGCTTTTATACATGATGCTCTCTCTACTGCTCCTAGTTCGTCCACCATCAGAAACCAAATTTACTGAACTTGAACTTGAACTTTCGGGCGACTCAGGAAGAAGATTGCTGGGTGGAGTGAGAGGCTTAACCTCATTCAAAATCTCCATGGCATATTCCAAGGCATTGAGTTGGTGAGGGACGGTGAAGCCACTGGAGTGCAAGAAGGCCTGTAAGGTGGCAACGGTTCCGTGATGAACGACGGTTCCTTTGGAAAGCAGCAAGATCCTGTCAATGCAGGAGAGGATCTTGAAGCTGGGTTGGTGGATGGAGAGGATGATGGTTCTGTTGCGAGAGAGGCAAGTTTGTTTGAGAATCTGCATGACTTTGAAGGCGGAAGTGCTGTCGAGCCCCGAAGTGGGTTCGTCGAGGAGTAACACGGCGGGGTCGTGGAGGAGGCTGAGACCGATGGAGACCCTTCTGCGTTCGCCGCCGGAGAGGCCGTGGGCGAGGCGCGTGTGGGCGAGATGGGAGAGGCGGAGCTGGGAAAGGAGTTGGGAGACGAGGGCGGGGAGGTCGGGGGAGGAGGGTTTGAGGAGGGTGGCGGCGAAGAGGAAGGTTTCGGAGACGGTGAGGAGAGGGAGGGAGTGGTCGTGTTGGGGGACGTAGGAGGAGAGCTTGCGGAAGGAGGAGGGGAGGAGAGGGGAGGAGTTGAGGGAGAGGGTGCCGTGGGAGGGGAGGGTGCGGGCGGCGAGGATGTCGAGGAGGGTGGACTTGCCGGCGCCGCTGGGGCCAACGACGGCGAGGATTTGGGCGGGGTGGGCGGTGAGGGAGACGTCCTTGAGGATGTAGGCTGGAGGGGTGGTGGTGCAATGGTTGAAGAGGAGAGGCAGCTTGTTGGAGGAGGATTTGGTGTAGCATATTGAGGTGGCGGTTAGTGTGTAGGTTTTTGGTGGTGGCGGTGGTGGTGCTGATGGTGGTGGTGGTGGTGATTGGTGTTCCATGGAGGGGAATGAGAATGAGAGTGAGGTTGGTTGTGTTTGAATTTGCATTCCATGTGTTTTGTTGAAGGGTATAAGGATGATCTAGAATGAGACAAAGAGAGAAATATTATTAAAAAGTTGTTGTGGTGTGGTTAAGTGCATTGGCCTTTGGTGTTTGGATTATATTTTATTCTACTGTACAAGGTGGCTTCTAGCAATGGAATAGGTTTAATAACATTATACTACAATGGAGAATAACTCTCATGGTAAAAGTCTGTCTTTTTTCCCATTTTGTCGTAGTTTTTAATTTTAATTTTTAAAATAGGTAAAAAAAAAATTATTTATCAAAATAATCAAATTTTGCCAGTTAAATAATCATAATTTCAAACTGGTCAAAATAAGAGTGATATGCTGACAATTTCAATTAATGATATTGATTAAAATTGTTTCTTTTTCTGCAATCATTTTTTAATTATTTGATATTATGATTGTTAGGTTTAACAATTAATAAAAAAATAATAATCATTATATAATAATAATTAACAAATATTTTTTTAATTATTTAGCACTATGTTTGTTACTTTAACAATTAACAAAAAAATTAATAATAATAATTAACAAAACTAAAATAAAAAAATTAAGACATACAAGTTTATTTTAAATTAAAACAAAATAACATAATAAGAATAATAAGAATAATTCATATGAATTTAATAATAATAATTAGTATTTTTAAATTCAAATAAAATAAAAATAATAATAATTAATAATAAGTGAATTCAATAATAATTATTTTTAAATTAAATTTGTATGAAATAATTTTTCTTACTATTATTATTTAAATTAAATTCATATGAATTTAATTAAAATTATTCTTTTTATTATTATTATCATTATGTTATTTTATTTTAATTTAAAATAAATTTATATCTCTTAATATTCATGTTATAGTTTTGTTAATTATTATTATTTATTTTGTTAATTGTTAAATTTAGGATCATAGTATCAAATAATTAAAAAATGATTGAAAAGAGATAAACAATTTTAATTAATGTCATTAATTGAAATTGTCAACATATCACTCTTATTTTGACCAATTTGAAATTATGACTATCTAACTGACAAAATTTGTCCATTTTGGTAAATAAAATTTTTGCTACCCATTTTAAGAATTAAAATTGAAAAGTACACCAAAATGGAAAAAAAGCCTAAAAATCTCTTTACTTTCTTTTCTTTTAAGATTTGGATTCACTTTTTTCATAAGTAATGTGATTAATCATTCTTGTATATATGGGGAACTAAAGGTTAGTTTAATTCTTGCAGTAACATTTATTATTAGTAGATTGATCTTTTCGTTTTATACGATTAAAAAATAATGTTATTTATCAATGCATATGTCAGTTGCCCGCAGATATAGTATCATTATGGAAAACTTTCCATTACTGCTTATTTTAAAGCAATCATATTACTGTTAAGATAATTGACATTAAAAACACAAAACTTTCATATGAAAGATCATGTTTGAATTCGTTATGATTATCCATGATGATAACAAAACTTTGTGATTATATTATGATTTAAATCTAAAATAAATAACTAATTCTAAAGAATTTAATATGTTATGCTCGATAATACAACTTTCAAGTTCGTGGCATGATGTGAGGAAAAATTGTTTCTTCTTTGAAAAACAGTATATGAACTTTATTTACCCAGTCTACTTCCATGTATATCATCTTGTTTATTAAATGTTTTATTCTTAGTTCAGAATAACATTACATAGAGAATGATTTTGTTTTCTAAAGAAAAATTTGGGAGAGAATAAGGTCCTATTTTAAGAAAGCATATCAAGAAAAAAAAAAGTGATCATAGCAAACATACATGTAATACTATAATATTCTACTTATTTTAATTTTAAACATAATTAGAGTTGACATTAAAACACACACAAAAAGGTATCCTGGCGATTTTTCATTGCAACAATTTTGTATTTGAATGAAATTTTGTGGGGGAAAATCCTTCATAAATTAATTATTTGGAGCTCCCAATTTTTTTGATGAAAACATGTCATAATTTTGAAAAGTGGCATCATCGTATGTGGATACTTTACTTTAAAAAAAAAAAAGAACATATGAACTTATACGTTATGTGGCTATGCTTTAACACTTTCATTTATATGATCATATATCGAAGTTGTTACGAGAGGAACAATGCATGAAATTGGATTGATGCCACAAATGGCACACAAAAGTTAACGCAAATTTGTCAGACGAATTTTAGGACTTACATTTTGCTTAATGCAGCTTTTTATTTGCAAGCGGTAAATCTACTAATTATTACTTTCTGAGACATGTATGTGTGGCTTAAGTAAAACCACGTGGCAACGCAATAACCCAACTAGGTATAGGAATTAAGAAGACATGTTTGGCCTCACAAATATCCGTTCATAGTTTAAATTTCCAACCAAGTTGCAAAAAGTCAGTGATTATAGTTATCTTATGTCGTGTTTAAATTAAAAGTTGTGATAAAAAAATTAAAAGAGAAGAAAATAATTCCTTGAAATTAATAAAAATTAAAGATATAGCTAGGAGACATGAATCTCTCGTTATATATCATATATGGATGAAATATTAATCTTATAATAAAGTGTGCTATTGTTTTATGTATGTTATATGAACTATTTGATCCTCCAACAAATAAAGAGAAGGGAAAAGTGCATGTTTGAATTGGTCGAGTAATTTACTTAAAGGGATTTAAAAAAAATAAAAATCTTTAAATATCATTTGAATGATAACATTTGAACTGAAATTTTCTTGTATTTGATCGAGTAGGGTTTATACGAGCACGTTCTTCTATCGAAATCACAAGTGACCTTCGATGAAAGGTTTTGAAACCCCTATTTATTTGTATGTTTATTTGGTTTTTCTTATGTAGTGAGGCTTTCACGATAAAAAAATTATATTTTAGTTTATTTTGGGAAGTTGGACATATTTTTATCCTTTGTAATCAACTATTTCGTCCGTGACAATGCATGCATACATTGTATGTGGGTGCTTAAGCGGGGAAAGGCTCTTTATTTTGTGAATAACAGAGTTGTCAAATTAATTAAGGTGGCTGGGTTTTCATTTAAATATTTTTTAAGTAGTCAATTTGAATATCCCAAAAAAGACCTAGACTCAAAATTAGTATCACAAAAATAATAATAAAAAAAACTCAGTATGGACGCCAAGATGTTAACACAAAAGACTCAACCTAAAAAGAAATACTATTCTTAGTTTGAGAAAATCGATTTATTATTTTTAATAATTATAATTATAATATAAAAAATTGCGAGTGTAAATTTAAAATTTGGCATATAAATCACCTTTACAAGTTATAAAACAAATCTAATAAAAACAATGCACTAAATAAAGAGCAAAAGTCTAGAAAAAAATTGTTAAATTGTGAAGAGATTAAGAGGTTATTTATCTTTGGTTGTAGACTAAAAGGGAAGGTAGACCTAAAAGTGTAAGAAAGGAATAATTGAAGAATAATGTGAAGGTAACAGAATATATACAATCTTTGGTGAGTTGCTAAAAAAATTGTCGGTGAGTTAGCAAATTATATATATCTCCAATAAAAGAATATACAGAACTCCCATTTATGCACTAAAATCTTTTTATTACATGCATCTATTTTAAATTACAAAATGAGAAACATTTTCCCTTGAACTTCGAATAGTATTTCATTAAGGAAATGTTACTTTTGAATCTTCAAGGAATTATGTTTTGAAGGTTTAATCTCGGGTACCTGAAGGTTAGATTTTATATTTACTATTTAAATAACTCTATAATTCTTATATTGTTGGATTATTTTCATTTTGCTTCATTTAAATGAATTTATCCTATATTTGGTCCACATATTTTTTTCTTCATTTTAATATATGCTCCTTTTATGTAACAAAAAACATATTATTGAGACTAAAATTAATAGCTAATCCTGTTTAAATTAAAAAAAAAAAATCATAATGTTGAGTATTATGAAAATTGATAAACAGATTAAGAATCCGTTTATTTAAATTGTATGAATTAGAAAATAAAATTGTATTTTATATAACATAATTCATACATATGAGAAAGGTGTAGTAAAAACAACTGTACAAATATTTGGTGGCAGTGATAGTACTGGGCTTTTCTAATCCACCTAATGCTTCGGGCTCAAACGATTTTATAAGATATTTTTTCTTAAGAGAAAACTAATCACCAAAAAATATACGAAAATTTATGGACATTCTATATCTGATTAATAAAACTTATGTTGGATAAGATATTCTTATACAAAATTAGCAAATTATAACTTGCAACTATCAGGTATAGCAAATAGAAATTTCATTTAGACAAATATAAAGGAATGCATAACATATATGAACTGTTATAAAGGTGTTTTCTATTGCAATTATAAGAGAATATATTTTGTAAAACCATTAACACAAGCAATGACTATTTTACTCGTAAATAATATAAATCAATAATAAGTTTATTAATAATTAGAACTATACACTACCCTATGCAGGTAATGGACATTGCAAACAGTTTATGAGTATGAACTTCACAAAGGGTGCATGCAATCTCACAAGCCAACAATGGACTTGCTGAAATCACTTTTTTTGGAGAAAAAAAATTAATAAAAGCATTTAATAGTTTCAGCTACAAAATTGAAGTGTAACGTACTTGGATTAAGGATTTATGAACATTTTTCTTTCATAAAAACTTCTAAAATTTAAAATAAAATAAGTTTTTCTATAAGTCTATGGTCAAGTTAAAAAAATAATTTTTAAGGAATTATATGAATTAATTTATATATAAGAAATTTAATTTATGAAAAAAAGTTCATCTCATTCTTTTATTTTTATTTTTTAATTTTTTTTAAGAAAACTTATCCAAACAAATATTAAGTTATATTAACACTTGACAAAGTCCATTTCCAAAATTTGGACCCATTTCCCTTTGGGCTAGAGCCCACACTCACCCGTCACCATTATTATTTATTCGTACAATCACATGTATGCAACATCAAAGTCAAAATACTTGACTAATATAAAAAATAAATAAATAAGTCAAATATTTGACATAGACACTTTGGGACAAAATTGAAATAAATTGGCGTTTAAACCTTGTTAAACTTTTAAATTATAAGGATTTATTTAATATATAATTATGAGAACTTCTTCGTTGAAAAAAAAAATGAAAAAAGAGTTTGATAACTTATTAAATAATGCTCTCTATTGAATAGAATTGTACAACATATTTACCCTTTTAATTAGGTTTCTAATCATTAGAAAAAGTTATTGTAATCTCACCTACTGTTTGTCAACAAGGACTTGTTCAATTTTTTAAACATAGAAACCCAGTCCAAAACTTTCAGTAATTTAACTTAAAATTACAAAATGATTTTACACTAATATATCTCTTCCTCTCATATCGAATCGATACAGACACTTTAATTTTACAAGTTACCTGAATTTGTACACTCAAGGATTCATGATAAAAACATGAAAATACATTTTTTTATTCAAAATATTTATTTTAATGGAAAAAATATTTAATCTGTAGTAATTTCAAATATTTAATGTTTTTTCCCTGTGTACTGTAAGGATACACAACAAAGAAAATAAGCTTATTGAGTATTTTTAGTAAGAAATTAAAAGAGGAGGATTTTATAAACAAATATATTTTTAAGACAAAATATAATATTGTAAATCTTGTTGGTATTTTTTTTTTAATATTATTGATAATCTGTATTCATTAAATGTTATTGCTTTACTTAGATAAAATGAACAAAACTAAAGTATTGTATCTCAATTTTATCCCTATATATTATGATCCAATTTTATTATTATGAAATTTAGTACTCTTGTCATATATTCAATCCATTATTAATTGGACAACAGTGTAAATTTTTTAAAGTAAGTTTTAATTTTATTTTATTTTTGTGTGTTAACAGCTTAATGTTAAGAAAAAATGCATGTTAAAAGTAATGTAAAATATATATATATATATATATATATATATATATATATATATATATATATATATATATATATATATATATATATAT
>Ga0209489_104687_pt1 | contig 24856 bp, 10 predicted proteins | sample SiratrowhiteBW_FD_187527 | JGI IMG/M metagenome (GOLD analysis project Ga0209489, IMG submission 187527) | Root nodule microbial communities of legume samples collected from California, USA - Siratro white BW (SPAdes) (version 2) | ecosystem: Host-associated > Plants > Roots > Nodule | place...
CTCAAATATTCTCCTTCCATGATAGACTGAAGAAAATATTTAAAATAATCACATTAAGAAATCAAATAAACATAAAAATTCAAGTCACTTCTGCTTTATGGTCTATAGAAATTGTAAAAGTAATAGACATTACGGTTTGTAGAAACTGTAGAAGGATTTGCATTTTTTTACTTCTTACGGCTTCTATAAACCGTAGACAAAAAATATGTTCTACGGTTTGTAGAAACCATAGAAGCATTTGCATTTTTTTTACTTCTTACGGCTTCTACAAACCGTAGACAAAAAAATGTTCTACGGTTTGTAGAAACCGTAAGGAGTAAAAAAAATGCAAATGCTTCTACGGTTTCTACAAACCGTAATGTCTATTACTTTTACGGTTTTTACAAACCGTAGAGTTCTCTTATACACCTATGCACTTACGGTTTGTACAAACCGTAAGCTCTTACGAATGTTAAAATAACTACGGTTTGTGTAATCCGTAAGAGGCATAAATATTGATTTTAAACTTACGGCTTACAGAATTCGTAAATACTAAATTTCTACGGTTTCTACAATCCGTGGAAATCAGAAAAAATGAATAACAGATACCTCGACGAAGACGACGGTGGTTGTTTTTCAGCCACCCACAATCACCGACGGCCACCCAAAGTGCCTTCAACCCCCCACTCCAACACTGTAGGAACCTCCCACCACCACTGCAATACCTTCCACCAATGTTCAGAAATGCACCACACCCCTTTCATGGAAAACCTTCTTTTATAGCAGCAGGGTTAAATTTGTAATTTCCTCATGTCTATTATTGGAATTTTGAAAATTATAGAGATACAGGAAGATGATATGGACGTGCAGGAAGAAGCAGTACATGCTCAAATCAAACCGCTCCCTCCAATCACTAATCAAATTGTGATAAAAACATCTAAAATTTTGGTCTTTCATGAAATTAAAACCATTTCCCTAAGTTTCAAGGGAGTACAACCAAAAACAAATGTCTACGTATGTATGTAAAAAAATTAACTTAAATATATTATCTTGGATACATAATTTAAGATTTACTACGCACCTGTTCATGCAATTCAATAAGTGATTCACTAGTTAAATTGGTAACTTGTTAATTTAATGCTTCAACCAAGTTAACGATCAATCTGGTTATAATAACACTGGTGTGACCTAGACTAACTTTAACAACTCTATCCAAGACAAGAACTAGTTGCCTTTCAAAATAAATAAGGTAGCTCTGGCACCTTTGCACTTTTTACAAGTGATCTATTATTTGTTTGTCTCCACAACGGAGGTTATTTTGAGGTTAAGCAATGGGAAATATGGTTGCTAAATGTGCCCCAAGAATTTGGGTTAAACATTCAGTTGTTGTTCAACAAAGATCACGCATCACGCAATTTTTACATGACGTTATTGGTGTAAGTATCATAGACTAAGTTAGAGGTCAAAAGAAAGAAGATTAATATTTTAATATTACTGAAATTTATTTTAATTTCCTAAAAATCTGGAATTGTAATTCATTAGATACTACTTAATGTGGGATTCAACTGTATTGAAGTATGAATTGAAAAATGTTTATTTTATTCTCTTGATAGACTTTAACTCTTAACAAATGGTACTTTCATCAACTTACTCCCCTCTAACTCACCACGACCATGAAAAGGTTTATTTTTATCACCAACAAAAGCTAAGCAATATACACATGGAAAAAGAACAAAATGAAACCAGAGCACAGCGAAAACTGAAGTGTAAAATCTATAAAATCCTTGGGGTTGAGGTTAATGCAGGTCAAACTCTCAATCAATTCACTTACTGAAAAACATTGCTGAAAAGCATCAAACATGCACCTCCGCATTCAACTGTCTAACGAGCAATCCATCTAACTTAAAAAACGAAACCACTGTCAACTGAGCTTCTTTTCTATTTCTTCTAATTTGGCAGGTTTATTTAACAGCCACTGCTTTACATTGCAGGCAAGAGTTACAAGAACAAACTGAGAGAAGCACAGATTCATAATAATTGCTTCAAAAAGGAAAGGATACTTCTCAGGAGGATGCATGGTCAAGTAAACTATGTGAAGAACAAAATAGCAACATAAAATAAGGAACATGGTGGCTGAGCCCATATAATTTTTCAGGTGATTACTCTCTCTCACTCTGTGTTGAACAGGCGCATTGACTATCAGGAAAAAGAGGGCAAGCAAAGCCAAATATGCAACAACCAAGTTATCCCGACATATCAGAGGAAACATGGAGAGCATGGCGAATTGTGTGAACCACTTGAAAATAAAAGGCTCTTCAACAGCCAGAAGGGTTGCGGGAAGAAGTGGCAGCAAAATAGACTTCTCATGCACTGTAAGGGAAAAAAGGGGAACAAACAATTTCTCATAAGGTTTTTCTTAACAATCTTTTTTAATAACTCTGGAATATGAAAGAAAAGAAATACTACCGACCTTGAAAAGAAAACAAGTAAAACGAGAACGAACTATTAAGCAGCGCATAAAGGAAACCTCGATAGCTGGGAGACCTTATTTGTTGAATCATCGAAGGAAGACATGTTATAACTGTTGCAGTGAAGCTGATAAGCTTCAGAGACTCGGTTGTGAACAATCTTTTCCACTTGAAGACAACTGAAGAGGCACACCAAAAGTTGGCCACGTAATCCTCAAATAATCCCCTTTCAAATGGAGCAAGACGCGAGAGGACCTGCGTTACAAGTGCCACATGCAAATAACAAGGGTCCTTTATAAAGATCAAAAAATAGTTGAGAAGGCATCTCTGCTGTTTAATTTAATGGATCAATCAACACCCCCGGAAGTTTAACTTATAGTACGACCATATCTACATTGAATTTCCACAGACTTTAGACCTATTGCTCTTCTCAAACAATCAATTTCTAATATCTCATTTAAGGCTTCACATTCACAGCTTTAGTTGCAAACTTTCACTCTGCCAAATTCATCTATGAATATCATACTTGGCTAAAGATTAATTTTTCATCTTCATAGTCCCTAAACTGTAGCCTGTATTAGTGGAACTTTTACAAAATATTGAAGCAACACAAGTTTTACCTTTGGAAGAAAGTAACACAATGCCAAACAATAAGCATGCCTAGCATTCAAGAATGATAGAGAGAGTCTTTCACGGAGGTGAATAACTTATTGAAATGAAATTATGGCTTTTAAACATGCAGTAAGTGGTTGCATGTTTCCAAATATCAAATAAAGAGTAAATGAGTGAAACAGACAACATCGTTTAATTTGCAAGCATGATGTGTAATGATGTTTAAACTACGCTGCATAATGATTTTTAAATTTTCAGTATATTCACATACATTGATTATAAAATTATAAGAGAAATACAAAGAAGGAAGATCAGGAATCCTCCCCAGAGCACTGAAAGAAATACTAAAAAAACTCAAAGGAGAGATTAAACAATCAAGTGTAATGAAGACACCACTTAAAAAGGTAGGGGCATAAACCACAAGGAAGATAGATAAATTATCAAGTGATTCCTATTCTGAAACAATTTCACATGCAGACTAGCAGCTGAAAATTCTAGCATTTTTTTCCAACCAAATAAAACTCAAACTACATTCAACTCGTTCTCCAGAACCACAAGAATCAAAAGAAGAAAATATCAAGGAGAACAAACAATGGTATCAACTTTCTAACAGACTCAACACAAAGGATGATAAGTAGCTTCCAAACTCCTATAAGGCTATAATTATTACCTTACACAACATTGAACACATAGTTGGATATGAGCTATGTATTTGAGGATTAAATGTTGAGTGTTGAGACTACAGTCTAGAAATTTCATAGATCTGCTCCTTTATTTGAAAGATTCACCAAATTACATCGATACTTCATCCGTGCACCAGAATGCATGAAAACATCCCTTCTAATAGACGTATTCAAGGCTCGTGTTACTTGTTCAGTACTGATGTCCAACTTTTTTATTACTTTTGTTCACAAGTAACTTGGACAGCATTATTAAAACTAAGACAATTCTTAATTAGTATGCTGATTACTGACTACTCATCAGACAGCACAGAGGACAGATACTATTACCAAATTACTAAATAATAAACATCTAAAGAATTTTGAAAGAAAATCAGGAAGCAAAATAATTTTTAGGATAATTAGTTGATTCCACAAGTCGCACACATGCCACAAGGATGTAGCAGAATCAGGAATATGCACACTTAAAGTCAAGATCATATGGTCCAACAAGATAGATAGGAGAGCATGACCACAAAGTCAAGATTTTGTCATACAAATAAATTATCCAATTATATATCATCATTGAAAAGCAGTACAGATACTAAATCAATTTATAGTAGCCTTCAAGATGAAATCCATTCATGAGACATTTAGTCTAGTCCAGGCCAAATTTCACCCAGGTCAGATGAATAACATAAGCAAAAGGCAGGGGCGACATAAATACTTTGACAACAAAATGCCCTACCAATTTCAGAACGATCAAATGAAACTAAAATGAAGGTAAAAATTCTAAAACCTCTGTTCAAGGGAAAGAAAGACAGTAAAAGTAAGAATATGAAACAAAATTACAAGTTAAGAATACAGATGCACTTTGTACCAAGCAATGACAACATTGTTACCTCTAAAATGGATTCTGTTGAATATAGATAAGGCCACCACACAGCTGCAAACGTTCCTAAAACAAACAACCCAAGTTTCAACACCTCAAGGATTGGATGTTTCCGTCGCAGGCATTTGCCTAGTAGATGGCTGAAAAATGCAGGTGCAAAATATGCACTCATCTGAAAAAAATGATATGCATAAGATAATTACCAATCGCTGAAGAAGAGTAAACCACAAAAAATGAGACCAGATGCAATCATCACTACTTTAGATACAGTACATTCCGTTCTTAGCTTATTAACGGACACAGCAACCTACTCCATTACTTCCATTTGCATTTCCTGACAACTATATGGTTTTGTCAACTAAGGGTCATATTCAACTACACAACCAAAAGCTTTCTGTCACTTATGACCTACCACTCCTATCCACGCAGACAATAGCAAAATCACAAAGTCATTAAATTCACAGTGTAAACTATTTAGAAATTTCATTTCAGCTTGAAGAAGTGTATAGTCTGATAAGTATACCAGCAATTCAAGTTAGGATTTAGGACATGCAAATTAATTAATAAATTGTTATAATTATCGAAATAAGTAGCAGATCCTATATAATTCAGAATATCTTAAATTATATATATATATATATATATCTGTGTGTGTGTGTGTGTGTGTGTGTGTGTGTGTGTGTGTGTGTGTGTGTGTGTGTGTGTGTTGTGTGTTGTGTTAGGAACATTATTATTTATTCTAATATCATGTTTATTATTAAAGAATATCAAATTTGTTGAATTAGATTCCAAACCTGAATTTCATGAAAAGACCAAACATATAGAGATTAATTGTTCTTTTAGCAAGAGGAAGTTATTGTTGGAAGAACTTTGTACTGGATTTATCAGCTCAAATAACTAGTTTGCGGACATTCTCACTAAGTTCTTGAGAGAGCCTAGAATAAGTTTATACGTTTCAAGCTTGATGCATACAACTTATATGCTCTAGCTTGAGGAAGAGTGTTAAAATTATGATTGTTGTTGTACTGTACAGCTCTTATAAAGCTGTTTTCTGTGTGTATGTACCTAGACTATGGGTTGTGTGTTATAGGATATGTTTTTTCCTTGTAATGTACTCTTCCTTCTTTTCATATATATAAAATAAACATCAGCTGAGCTAGGAACCCACCGGTTTTTCATCACATCCAAATTCAAGTGAATCAACCAAACAAACATAATGTACAGAATCCAGCAAATTGGCATCCCAATTTAACACCAACTCCAAAAGTAATACAAGTAAACAGGAAAGGCCACACTATCGCATTGAATAATATCTCCTCTTGGGCAAGGTTGAGTAACCATATATGATGACATAGATCATGTAAAAATAGCTCTAAGTAAAAATACAAATGAAAATAGATCAATCCAACGATGAAGGAGACTAACCTGTTTATGATTTAGAGCTAGACAATAAAGAACAGAACCCACCAAATCTTTTCCAGAGAGGATAGCAGCAACAGCTCCAACAGTAAAACCCAAGCTGATGCAGTTGAACTGTACTACAACAAAATACAATATTCAAAACTACGGCACTACTAAACCAGTGACTGGAAAATATGTAAAGAACCAAAGGCATTGAACGAGAAAGACAGAAGAAATTTCTTTCGAAACCTGAAAATGGCCATGATCAATTAAGATCAAACAAGGGCTTAGCAATAGCACAGCAGTGTGCCATGCTAATTCACTTTTATGTCTCCTTGAAGGTTGGTTGTAATGAACAACAATAAAATATAGGACAGCCAGAAAGAAAATCAGGGCATCAGATGATAACACTGTCCACCTCATGAGTAGTTTTCTGCAGAAGTAAGCAAGGGCTTAAAATACTAATAATGATAATATCGAAGTTAAAATACCCACTACTCAAAAACTAAATTGAAAGTAAGAAAATTGAAGTTATGAATAGAAATCTAGATATTAAAAAGTGAATTTAAACTTAATTTAATCCTACAAAAATGATCTTGTAAGATGAAGTTTGCATTTATTTATGTACTATAATCTGATGATATTTGTAGTTCTCATGGGAACTCCAACAAATGAACTCACTCTCATTTTGATCCCCGAAAATTTTGTCCCGGTTTGAAACAGTTGTTCATTTACATTACAGAATGAGAAAACCGTAAATTGTTCGACTCTTTTCGCATTCTGCTACCTTTACTAGGGACTAACAAACGAGTATGAACAAATACAAAATTTAGATGATCTACTTAAATACTTTAGTGTTATTCTCCCGATAGTATTTCTGTTCCACCTCAATAAACTATGTTGATCTTTGACGCAAACCCTAATTATGTAGAACACCGAAGTGACCCGCCAATTCAGATTGGACATAGGACCAAAAGCACCTAATGAATTAGATCTAAAATTTTCTCAGTACCCAATTAAAACCCTAAATTGTAGACATGATTTGAATTGAGACCACATTGCAAGCGAGGTACATGTAAAACTCGAAGGACCTAAATAGCATTTCACATTGAATTGGGAATGAAAAGCGGGTAAAATGCGCACCCAAGATAGGACTCGTGACCTCTGGAAGTGAGAAGAGCAACGGACTGAGGATGGAAGAATCTAAGAAAAAGGCCATGAACGAAACTCTGGTAGGCAGTCAAAGGTGGGTAGTCGAGTCCCCAATAGCTGAGATCATTGCTGGAGCTGTTTCGATACCATTCCTTGACCGGAAGGTTAGTGGTAATCTCCATCCAATGTCTCTGAGCCTCAAAGTCCCCAAACTTTGGAGGGTTGCCGGCGCCGGAGTAAGGGTGCAGTGACACGGCCACACGGACCAACAATGCAAACAACCCAACAGCGATGAATACAGCTGCTGTTCCATTCGGAACCAACCACCACCAACAATCAGAACCATCACTTGCAGTGTCTCGAACCTTCTTTCCCTTCCCCATTTCAGAAAATCAGCTCAGATCCATTCACAATGTCAATTCCCTAAAGTAAAGGAAAATTCAACACAGAAAAAAAAAAAAAAAATCATTACCAATTTTTACAATTGGATAACTTTTACAATTTCATAAATATTTTTTTTCTTTCTATGAACATACACCATTGTCCCAATGTTTGTATCAAACTGGCTCAATCCGGAGTCATATGCTTAAGATGATTTAGAATTAATAATGTAAAAAATTATACTGAAAATATATAAAAATTAAGCTAATTAATGAACACAAGCAATCATGTACAAGTATATAAAATTAAAAGATAAAATTAGTAAGAAGAACATATATATTTGGAACATTTGAATTGTTGTAACCACATTCAAGTCACTACTCCTACTACTACTAATAATAATAATAATAATAATAATAATAATAATAATAATAATAATAATAATAATAATAATAATAATAATAATAATAATAATAATAATAATAATAATAAGTATGAATGACGCTAAAAAACATAAGGCGAAGTTAGACAAATAGCAGGCCAAATCAGCAAATAGTATTGGACGGGAGAAAATATAGTTGATAAATTAATTAAATTAAGGTGTAATTAATTACAAGTGTCTTGTTTAGAATTTTGAGATCTTTTTGGAATTATTATTCTAGGTTTAGATTTCTCTATTTAGATAATGTTGATGTATTATTTAAAAAAAAATTCAATAAATCTTTTTTATTTTTTTTAAGTTGGTTTAAGAGTCTTCAACACATGCCTGAACGTTTCCTTTCTCTTCAAGTGGATTTCACATGCCAAGCATTTCCAATGAGTGACACGCATCATAGTCGTTCTGCTGCTGATTGTTAGTCTTGGGTTACATGTCTCTCCCTTAAAATGACTAGTGTTTGTTGCAGCATCGCTCTATTTCTTGTTTTTTTTTTTTACTTTTTTTTCATTAAAAAGAGTGAGAAATCCTTGATTTTTTAGCATAGCAATTCCACTAAGTAATATTGATCTTCTATATTTATCTTATGATAACAGTTTTACTGATCAAAATTATGACCAATGGACTCAATTTATTATAAGCACCTTAAAAGCTTATATCTCAATATAATCTTAATTTTCAAATTTAAGACAATGATAACTTATATAAATTATTTCATGATTAGGAAGATTCATGACTACAAAAGTTAATAGAAATTAATATGTTCTAATATAGTGTTATGATATTTGACAACACTTTACAAATATTTATTTTATACATTAGAACTTCTATACGTGCTATAAGTTAAAAAAATAGTAAAATCTTTAGTGTGAAATAAGGAATCTCTATTTATATAATACTATTTAATGTTGATGTTGAAGGATTTGGAATAATTGAATTAAACTAATATCAAATTTTGAAACTTAAAAATTGAAGGTCCGTTCACAAGACAAGGTTATCAAGCAACTTTCTGAATCCAAAGTATCTTATAAAATGAACAATTCAGAATATATTGTACCATAGAACATTCATTCTGGATCACAAGATAAAAATCTATTCCAAAATATAAATTACTTATTCTAAAGTCTAGATTCCAACATAAAAAATAAAATAAAAACCGCACTCTTGTATATTCTATAATACAAAATTTTATATTATGAAATGTAGATTTTGAAATATAAATTTTATATTTTAAAATGATTGTTTCTTATTAAAAAAATATTGTGATTGAGTTTTAATTACATATTTTGAAAAATATAATTTTTTAATCACCTAATATACAATATATAGATACTTTTGTACGAATCTCCATTTCAGAAAAAAAAAATATTTTTTAGAACATTTTTACTGTACGGAACTTATTAAAAGTTATAAAATTTTGAAAGCTTGGTTATTTATTTAATAAATTGTACTCATGTTTTAATAAAGTTTACTCATTAACATGGACTAATAAGGAATATTCACAATTGATGTTATCTCAGCAAAATAATCAAAAATCAATTAAAATAATTTTTTGTTTATATTTTTTATTTTTTATTTTTAAATATGAACAAATTTTTTCAAATTTTAGATTGAAATAATAATAAAAAGAAACGAAGAAAACCGCATTGATGTTATATGTTTAGAATAAATTATCCACTAACAAAAGTTATTTATTATCTCTTTATATTTTACTTAAAATATATTTATTCTATTAAAATGAGATAAAAAAAAATTATGTTGTAACTTTTACATTTAGATTATGTAATTTGTTTATAAAAAATATAATAACAACCATTTAAAAAATAGTTCATAATATATATTTAATTTAATAATTTTGTTATAAAATATTTAACATCTTTAAAAGAAATGTTTTATATTATTTTGTAAAAAATTATCTTATAGTTTAAAAATATATTTAATAATTCCCTAATGAAAAATAAATAAACTTATTAAAAAAAAATTCAAATCAAACTAAACTAAAAGTTATAAAGTTATATTTTATTCAATTTAATGAAAAATAAAACTAAATAGAAGAAAACACTTTTTAAGAGTAATGTGTTGTAGAAAAAGGTTAGACTCTTAGCTGAAATTCTCTTTTCTTTTTCAACTTTCTAAACTCTATGCCTTGTTACTTCAAACTTATAATTGATAGATTCAGTCTTCAAAAATATTATATTATATCATATTTATTTAAGTTTTCAATAAAGGTAATTTTTAAATAAATATAAAACAAGATCAAACTTAAAAAAAAAATAACAAATAACGTTACATCTATTTATATATTAATTATCTCGTTCAAATTCAATATTCTTAAAACTAATTACAAACACTTTCTAATTTTAATTTTATACTTTTAAATTTCCTGTAGGGACACACTCTTCTTCCAATTTTTTTTAATGCCATGAATGTTATTTCAAAAGCATCAGCTAAAGAAACTACAACATATATTTCACTTGCAATTAAACAAGTAAACTTCCAAAGTTTGACCACAATTACACATGTACTTATGAATCCACCACATGAACACTTAGAATATATGAATATGTAAAAAAAGAACACAGAAAACTAAAGACTCTTGATGACTTAAAAAGAAATAAACAACACATTCCAAGAACATTAAATGTGGTTGTGGCACAGCTTAAGCCACTTCCTCACTTGACCGTGTTCAGCTTAGAGATCAGATCTGAGCTAACTTTCGGATATCGAAAGGGTAAGCATCTGATGGATTTTGAGCACTGTATGCTCTTTCAGCCACAATAAGATTGCCAGCCTCAGTAGGATGAAAAGCATCCCAAAACAAGTATTCTCTTCTGTTTTCGCATGGAGTTTGCATTGGCAGACATGTAATTTGACCATTGTTCCTTCCTACCCCACAACACCCAGCATTTATGACACTGAAACCTGAAGGTTGATTCATGTCAATAGAATTGAGTTAATATTATTCGGTGCTTGCTCAAAAAAGTGTAAAAACATGACTATAAAATGTTGTGTGGTTAGAAAATAATTACCATAGCCTGCAGGGTTGCTTATAATATCTTGAAAGATACCATAAGAGTTTATGTAGATGACTCTTGCATCAGGCATTTGGCTGTTGAATTGGTCGGTGAGAGCTTTCAATCTGGCATTGAACATTTGGTTTGCAATATTGATTCTTTCAACACATGTTTTACCATCTGGGCTGTTTCTGGCCAACTCATTTGGGCTGCAACCTATTTGGCCTATTCCAAAAAGCACCATTTTTCTTGCTCCATAGTTGTACAAATTCTGAATGACAAAAAAAATCAATATTTAAAATTGTGGAGCTAAAGTTTTTCTTGCACAAATTTTCTGGTTTGTTTCACTTTTAAGATTAAATGTTTTTTGAAGCATTGCATGTTATAATAGACAAAATGAAGATGGAAAGATGAATTGGAAAAGACAAAGAGAGATAGAGACTAACTTTTAGTTGGTCAGTGTATGAACTGATAAGAGCATCAGCAAACTGATCTGGTGTGTACTGTCTGCTGCTTGTATAGAATTGAGGCATGAAATAGTTGTTTAGATAGTCATTGCTACCCAACCCAATTGAATATATGCACTTGCTCAAGTAATTTGCAGCTGAGTCTTCATTTCCTAGTAAATTTACCACTTGGGACACTGTGTTTTGATAATTTTGTACCTGCCCACTAAAACTAATGCGCCCTCCCTACAAAACAAATGAACAACTTTAGAAGTTAAATACTAAATAGTTAACCATAGTGATTAAAAAAAGTGGTGTTGCATAATTTATAGGTACCAGTTGCTGTCCAGTTTCATCTCTAATTCCAGCAGCAGCAGATGCATAATTGACTCCTTTAAGTATATCATCGCCACTAGCTTCAGCATATGGAGGTATGAAATCATCGAATCCCAAAAGTTCAGCTGTTAAATTTCAACAAAAAAATGTCAAATAAGAGTGAAACTTTTCTATATAAATTTATTTGTCAGATTTACTTTCTTCTTGTTCTTGGTTGTTCTTACAAAATCAGTATAGTTGTTGTAAATAACAATCTGACAGTAAATTTTTCTTTATTTGTGTTTCTACACTTCTACCTTTTTTAGTCAATGAAATGAACTACACCCCTCTATACTTTTTCAATTGCACATTAAATGCTGGCAACCAGATCCATGTGCATGGAATTTAAGGGTCACTCACAAAACTTATGAGGGATAAACTAACTCAGGATAGTGCCAAGAAGCAGTGCTCTAGTCTGCTTCCTTCACTGCCATCTGCACCTTAATCCATTTTTTATCAGTCAAAAAAAATCAATGCTTCTTAATTATATCATCTCCTTCTAGAAAAATATTAGGCCGTGTAGGTATACATTTAATCTGTTGTCTGATTTAGCATAACACAGTTTGGCATCCAATGCAGCATTATGCATGCACATGCACATATTAAGATGTTTAGTTACACACTTAACTAACAGGTTAAAAAAGGGAAGAAAAACATCAGATCTTGGACCCATTTCGCTGTCCTTGACCCACTGTAACTATGTCATTGACAATGATGTTTACTATGGATGCATGCATGTGAATAAGACCATGCAAGGAAGTATATATGCATTTGAACTAAGAAAGAGGAAACTCACCAATTCCATCAACAGTGGTTTTTCCATTGGAAAACCTCCCAGAAGGTCCATTAGGGAAGTCAATCCCATAAGGCAGATAATCAGCCCTAGCCAAAGATTGAAGCTGGTTGTTGTTCCCATTATCAACCAAGGAATCACCAAAAATGAAGTAGCATGGCACTTGTGGAGCAGCATGAACCCCACACCACAAACCAAGAACCACAACCAGTGCCAGCATGGTTGTAGTTGTGAGACCTAGGGCTGCCATTGAGCAAGAAAAGGTGGCTTTGACTTGTGAGAAAATATGAAGAGTGAGTAGCTATGGAAGATAGGGCATGAGAGGGTAGCTATATATATATAGTAGAGAAATAAAGACACTAGCACGCTGTATTGTGTAGAGTGTTACTTTTACAGTTGGGAGTGTTGGTTAGGTGCATTAAATGGACGCGGATGCATTGTGAGATTGAATGAAATGGCTCCATTACCAATTCCACTGTACCACCCCAACCTCATTGATGAAATCTGATCAGTGATGTGATTCAACTTTAATGCAGAGTTGCATTTTGCAGGGATGAAAATGAAAATTTGGACTCTTACTATTCCCAAAGACATGCGTAATAAACTCTACTTGACATGCATGAATACGCGTAGCAGCTATAATATGGTAGATTGGATTCCTTTCCATCAAAATTTTCCTTCAGGCAATTTAACACTAATGATCTTAATTTTATTTAAGTAACATTTCTCAGTGTGTTAATAATTTGGCAAATTGATAATGAAATATTGTCAATTTGAATTGATACAGAAACTTCAAGGGGTCAAGGAGATTTTAAATCTAAACTGAAACTTATAATATAAATCAGAAATCAAATTTTTGTCTTAACCTTAAGTTTATATACACTTGAAAAGTACTCTGTTGTAAAATTATAATTTTATTTGGCGTCAGTTAGTTAGAAGCACCGAAACAGCAACTCAATTATGCTAGACGATTGAGTAATAAATTAACAAAGTGAGATGGTGGTGTTTGATTTTGACATTTTGACAGAATAGATGTTTGTATTCATAATGCCGGTTTAGATGCCTTTCGAAGAATGTTGTGCTCTTTTATATACTTTACATTGGTTATGTAATTAGTTAACACATGATTTTTAATATTATGTGCAAAACCTGAGTATTATTTATATGAAATTTGCAAAACTAAACATATAGATAATTAAATTTAAAAACAAAAACAATATTTAATATCATCTTAAAATTTTAATTTTAATTTAATTTCATTAAATTGACTTATAAAATAAAAATATTTCTGTGCATTTAATTCTATTATACTTTTATCTGGAATGAATATACATGTATATTATATAGAAGAATGAATTGGGTGTAGTATGACATTGAGTACTATGTACATTGAATTAAAGTTTGATATATAACTACAATTACAACATTACAATAAAGGATGAACTTATAAATATATAAAGTATTTAATGATAATATAAAGAGATTACAACTCAATAGTTTTTTAAAATTTCAATCCAATCTTATTAACTCTTTTTTATATATTTTTAGTTTGCTGAAACCGTAATTTCTGATTGGAAATAACTTAAACTTTAATTAAAAATATCAAATATTTACTTCCTTTCAATATATATGATTTCCATAAAGAACAAATGTTACAACAGATATCAAGGCATCAAATATTATTTTTAATATGAAATCTCTTTATCAAATAACCCAATTTTAGTTTTAATTGTTAAAAATTTATCAATTAATCAATGTTTTTATTTTTTAATTAAAAAAGTTAGTTATTTTTCTTAACATATCTCCAAAAGAAATATACTAATATTTGTATTCATAACATATAAATATATAGAGAAATTAGAGTAGATTGAAGAATTGAATGACTTGGTCTAAGTCATCCACCTAATATGCTTTGTTTCCAGCACTCTATTATTATTATTATAATTCTTCATTTAAAGCATTTAAAGCAAAGGGTCCACACTACACTGCTCTTCATGGATGGTTATCCAACATATAACATTTTGCAAGTTATTTGAAGCTAGCCTAGGACTAAGGGATTATCTTAATTTTGTGGGATGCATGCCTTGTTCATTCAAACCAGACAAATCTGTAACCCTTGATCAAGATTGACATCAAAGGGAGGAAAAGATAAACTATCATAGTAAATGATAGATGGTGATTCCTAGAATTTTCAACTACTACTACTATTAACATTTTTGTGTGTAGTGAGAACAAGTGGGTGAAACCTGATTGGTTTAAAAATAATTTTATGAACAACTTTTCCTTCTCTGTACTAAATAATATACTTTTTGGAGTGATGAATAATCTGTTGACACAAATTAATTAATAAATAATTATGGATTTTATCACAATAGATTTCACTACATTGGATATAATAAATTCCAGTTCAAAGAAAGGTCAGGTTTAATATAATAAATAAAAAATGTTTCTTGATTTTAATGTTAAGGAATGAAATTGACTCTTCACTAATAATGAAGACATGTCTTTTAAAGTAAGATCTTTATTTAATTAATTATTCTATTTTGTAAATAACATTATTTAAGTTTTAAATGGAAGATACAGAACAATATACCAATATGTACATTATGATAAATAATTAAGGAAACATAAGCTATAGTTAAGGGTATTATGATATATATATGTATTATGTGTGGTTGATTATTTCTGAAAAATGAGAGAAAGTATACGGTTAAGGTTAAGACCGAATGTTATTTAAAATGCAATCACTTTTTGTTATTACTTAGTATTCTTTGAAAAATAGTCACTCATGGCTAAAACTGAGTATTATTTGAAATGCAATCATTCTTAACTAAGACTAAGTATTTTTTTAAGTGTAGTCACTCCTAACTAAGAATAAGTATTTTTTGGAATGCAGTCACTCTTAATTAAGATTGAGTATTCTTTAGAGCCCAGTCACTCTTGACTAAGCCTAAATATTATTTGAAACACGATCACTCCTGGCTAAGATTGAAAGATTTACAAAGGATGTGATCTAAAAGATCACAACTTCATTCACTATAAAGAGGGGTAGCATCTAACATATACAAGGATTATCAAGATAATATAGTCAATTAGACTATTGAGAGATATGAGGCAAGGTTGGTGAAAAAGATATACATCCAAACTGAAGGCATTGACTATCTTAATATTATTTCTTTGGTGGCCAAGGTGACAACACTAAGGTCATTTCTATCCTTAACCTCAATTTTTAATTATGAATTAAAGGAATTGTTTAAAAATAATACTTTTTTACATAGAAAATTGAAAGAAAATACTTAGTTATCTCTCCTCTCCAATGAACTAATGAACTAAACAAGTTTTAGATGACAGTTTAAAATGAAGGATCTTGTAAAGTTAAAGATACTTTCTAAGTTTTGATGTAACTAGAAACAATAAAAAAATAATAATGAATCAAAGAAAGTAGGTGTTGGAATTGTTATCATGTGCATGTCTATAAACCAGCCTTTACACCAATTATCAAATTGTCATCCATTGAAGTCCATTAAAGGTGAACCATTTAGGGATGTTCTAACAATGTCCCTTATTAGAAGGTTCATCATATACCACATAAAAAATATATTTCTCTATTTAATAGCTTTAACAATTCCTTACTAAGCTTATAATTGTTCATTACATTGCAAAGTACCAAACCTTAAGACTATTTTTTTCTTAAAATAACATTTCTATTCTCAATCCATATTGTAATAATGATTGGACAACATGTTGTAACTTAAGATAATCAGTAACTAATTTCAGTATTTATAAACACTACAGTAAAGAGCTATTATGAGGCCAAGTACAGAGAAATAGTCAATGTCACCTGTGAAATTCAATAGCTAACATATCTTTTGTAAGTTTCTTTTGAACAATCATCTCTTTTGTATTGTCATAATGATCTAGCAGAACATTTTGCAATCAATCAGACATTTCATAAACACACAATAAAAAATGTTTCACAATCACAACAAACACAAATATATGGATGAACTTAAGAATTGACAGATATATAAATAAACTTTAAGAGTCATGACAACAATACCACTCATTGATAAATTATTACAATTAGACTGAGTTATTTTATAAATAATTTATTGAAATATATAAGACATGGTTTTCATTTTTTCAATGTAAAGTAGACAGATCCAAATATAGATACTTAAAATTTTAATTTTATTATAGTTAATCCTTAAATTTTATTATTTTTTATAAATATTTTTTCTAACATTTTCCAATTAAATAATTTATATTAAATATTGATAATTTATTAATATTTTTCTTTTCTATGATTCGTGTTTTATATCCTTTTTAATTCATTATAAATCATCAATATTTATAGAATAAATTTTTGCTATGACTTTCTTTTTGTTTTATTTAAGTGAGTCAATGCAAAATTATAAGATTATAGGATTCACATAGATTAATAATTATTTATTATTTAATATAAATAAAATATAGCATTCATTAAATTTAATAACTATAAAGTATAAGTATAATAATTAAAAACGATAAAACATAATAACATTTAGGATTAAAAAATCAAATAGATCTTTTTAATAAGCTATTAACATTTAATGAAAAAAATTTAACCGAACATATTAGAAAATTATTTATAAAAAATTAATAAGTTTCAAGAATTAATCAGGTTATTAAAAACAATTAAGTTTTTGTTTATAAAACAACATTTTTAAAAAAAAAAATCAATTACAACAAAATTAAAATTTAAAGTGTCTACTTATAAATAAAATAAAGTTTAAGAATCAAGTAGGACAAAATTATAGTTTGAAATGTTTATTTAAAAAAAAATACTTTCCTTTATTCAAAATTTGAGTTTACGTTATTTTTACATATTACTTATGGACTTTTGTCCAACTAGTAATTGTTAAAATGTAGTTCTTCAAAGTAGGCTTTCTTGATATCAGAATTGTCTTTTGTCATACTATTGAAGTCTTTTAGTTGTAGTTGTATAAATTATATTCATTCTACATGATAAATATATGATTTTAATCTATTTATTTTCAATTGTACCAATTGGGTCTTAAAGAGTCAAACTATATATTTTTCATTTTGTCTATTAATTGAAATACACCAATGTCATAAGGATTTATATACCTTATGTTAAAAACTTCTTAATAATATTTGAAAAATTAAAAGTGCAATTTGATTTTTAAAATATATTATTTGAATATGATAAGAAGTTTGTTGGCAACAGGTAATAAGTACAACCCTATCAGTGTTTTAGCATCATTTTGAGTATATCACCCACCACATGGGTCTATTTATGACCCTTCCTAAGGGGAAATGTGCTTTAAAGTTTCTTCAACCATTTAAGTCATGTGGTCCTACTACACTAATGAGTTTAGCCATGACTTTCTTCTTCAATGTTCACATTAATGTCTTCTGACTTTTTTTTTTTTTTCTTCTTTTGAATATTTGATTTTATTTGAATTGTCATGATTTATCTAGAATAGAGTGTCCAATCCTTGTATAACTATCACTTCTTGTCTTTTTTACCTTTATGGATAGTAATGACAAAAGTTAAACAAAAACTACACTGTGATTGCAACTTTTGATTGGCAACATTTTTTTTTAATATTTGGGCACGATAATCGAATAATTTATTTCTCATTTTTCAAAAGTCAACATCATAGATGGATTATATGTTTAATAACTATCTTTTAATATTTAATTTGTTTATTTACATCTGGGTAGAGAGATTGAAAGGTAAAATAAGAAGGAAATTATATAAATACGTTTATTATAATAAAAAAGATTAGTTTTTTTTTATTGTTCCTGCTAAAGTATTATCTACTAAAAGGTCAAATTCCACTGAAAAGTGGAAACTGTATAATTTTTGAAATTACTTTTTCTCTTTATTTATCAAGTGGAATTTAAGAATAAGAAAATCATAATGAACTGTAGCTGTTAGGTATAAATCTCAACAACAACAAGATACAGAGAATATTACTAGAGTAGAAGATATATTTTAATATTTTAAAATACAATCATTTAATAAAGTAATTCTATTTAAGTAATATCATTAAATGCTTAAAAATGCTAATAAGATAATATGATTAAATTTTTAGAATTAATTTCTACACCGATCTGAAATTTTATCATTTTATATTTGCTAAAAATGACCCTTAATATTCATGTTTCAACACTAAATGGTTTTTTTCCTCATTGAATCTAAATACAACCAACTCAAATAAGTTCTTTGGTTCAAGTCTATTGGCTCCAATTTATACTGGAACTTTTGTAAAAAAAATCCTATATCTTTAATTCTAACAGGACAGAATATTTTGTATGCTGAAAACCGTTATGGAAATTTCCAACTATAATAAATTGTAACAATATACTTATATATAAAATATAACTTAGTATAAAGAAAATATAAAAAATAAATAAATATAGATACTCCAATTTTTTCCTTTTATATTATCAATTAGATACATATTTGTCTTTTATATTTTTAAGTAGGTTCAAATTGGTCTTTCATGTGGTTGAGTTGGTTTAATTTAATCATTCATGCTTTCAGTAAGTTTCATATTAATCCTTTAAATGTGTTACAGAATCCATCCAAATATACACTTACTAAAACCATACCAATTCTCTAAATTCAAGCTATATTCACCCTCAATGTAAATAAAAAAAAAATCCAACTCACAAAAGTTTGTCAACTAATGAATTTACAAACTATATTTCCAATTAACCTATAGTTAAATTACTCTTAACCTAATAAACTTTTGATTCAAGCTAATAAAACTCACATATTTTTATTTCTACATCTATAAACTTTAATCATACAAACAGAGCAACCTAGTGTTGTTATTTTGATTTCAATCCATTTCTAAAATATCTTTTTATTAATCTACTAAATAAGTTACAAAAAGTCTTGACCTCCAATATTTTCCATGTAAAGCGAGTTAAAATTTGAACTAAAATAGATTTGACTCATCACAACATCAAAACAAAACTTAAATTACTTCGTTAATACTTTTCAAAATTAAAATATTCTAAATTATAAATTGATCTTTAAATATTTTACTTTAATTATAAATTAATTTTTATTATTTGTGGTTGAATTATAAAATTGAGATTTAACCCAACTTGTTTGGACCTAGCTCAACTTAGTCCAATTTGGGTTTAGCTTAACCTGATTTGACTTTGTATGATTTAGGTTAAATCTAACTAAATTTTTCTTGACTTGAATCCAACCTAACACAAGCCTAACACGACTTAGTTTAACTCAAGCTTAACCTAATTCAATTTGAATTATCCTAATTTGGATTAGGCTCAACCTAATCTAACATAGACTTATCTTGACTGACTAGGCCGACCCAAACTCAATCCAACTCAATCCTATCTTGACTTAGGCCAGACCTAACCCCAACCTAAATTGATTTGACTTTGGCTCGACTAGCTCGACCTAATCTTATTCTAACCCAACTTGGTTTGAATTGGAAACATAACCCAACCTAAGTCCACCTTGATGCAATATTACCCAAGATGGATTCAACGTGAGTCGAGTCAATCTCAAGCTAACATGACATTACCAAATATGGATTTGACCTAACTTAACCTAGCTTGACATATGCTCAAATCTACCGATAATAATGTGAGTCTAAATCAACCTAATATGGACCCGATTCAACTTAGCTTAACATGAATTTAATCCAACTTGACTTGATCTGAGTTAAGTTTGTATCAAACCAACCTGAGTTGGCCTGAATTAGAACTCAATCTGACCTTGGTCCAATATAATTCAACCTAACCCAATAAAAATTTAGTATGACTTAGATTCAGTCCAACTTAACCAAACTTATACCTAATCTAACTCAAGTTAATCTGAATGAAACTCCTGACTTGACATAATTTCGATTGTCTATATTAACATGAATTTAGATTTAGGTTGACTAAATGGTTTTTATATATATAATTATTTTTTAAAGTTTTTTTTTCATTTTCACTTTAAAAATATTTTTTATTTTTAATATGACGTATGAGTTAACTTGGCTCATGGAACTTTTACTGACATTTTAGCACTACAAATAGACGGTTGTCTATGTGAACTTTTTTTTTTTTTTCAAAATCGTATGAACCAAAACCAAATCCTGTAGGCTGGGTCAAATGGACATGTCCATAAGAAGTACATATACATCAGACAAAAAATAAGGAACATTTGCAACCATTTTCTACACTGACTTAATGGATTATAAAATGTCATAATTCTTCTCTCCAATGTCCCTTTGACTAGAAAAACATAAACTTTTACTAGAAAAGTTTTAACATTCAAGCCCCTTACCATAAAGTGTTTACAATTACCAAACGTACTCCATAAGTCATTAGTTGTTCTAGCAGTTCGTAAGACTGCACTTTCTCCAATGTGATAAAGGGATTTCCAATTGCTTGGCCATTGTTTGTGAATTTGTGGCTTTGGAAAAATTTGTCCTACGTCAATATGCAAATGCATTGGAATATGTAGACAGTAAAAGGACAAAGGAAGTCAATTTTGAAACCTATTTTTATAATTTGGGTGAAGCAATAGAACAAGAACCCTGATTTGTGAATCTGGGGAGGAACCTTTTTGTTCCACCAACCACAACGTAACTTATCAATTGTTAAGTTCTTTTTTTGGAAAAAATATTGTCAATAAAGAAATAATATAACAACTTAGACGGATATGTGTACACTTAATGACCTGGTAAGATTCTTCTCACGATTTCCCATTAGGTGTATAAAAAAGAAAAGAGAGACCAAAATATACTATTTTATAAATTTAAAGGATACAAGCTAGATTCTTTTTTAAAGTTAAGAGATTAGGTTAAACTAAAACTAAAATTTAGCTATACATATAAATATAAAGAGATTAAATGGCATACTACATCATTCAATGAATTTAAATAAAAAATTATATTCTCAAAACTCACACGGAAAGGTCTTTCCATACCCAATCCAATTAAATTGAGTCCGGTTTTGTTTATAATTGAATTAATTTTTATCATCCAAATTAACTCATTTTTATATAGGTTTAGTAATTGAAGATTATAGACAATTTGTATTATTTTTTATCAAATATTTAATTTGATTGCATATATTTTTTATGATTTAATTTATTGTCTACTTAAAACCTTAAATTAATTCTTATAAATATTATATTTTTTGATTAAGTTATACTTAAAAATACAATTTTTAACATAAACTTTTTTTTTTTTTCAAAATCTTAAATCTAATTCACCCAATCCAAGCGAGAGTGGGATCAAATTTAGGCAAGTGCTTCATTTTACGCTGCAACTCAAAAACTCCCGCCATAACCACCGCAAATGCCGCCAATAATCACCGCAAATCGTATCCAATCAATATCGCAAAAGGAGAGAAAAACCATAGCTTTTAATTATAAAATCACAAGGACAATTTAGTCATTTCGTTTGCACGATGGGGTGCAGGTCAAAAATATGGGTGTAGGAAGCAACGATCTCAAGTATAACATAAAAATGCAGAAATTAACTCAACCCAACCCTGTATATTTTTTTGGGTTGAATGAGCTTACCAAAATCCAACCCAATCCACAAATAGCCAATAATCTGATTACCAACTTGTTGCTCTTTTTTTTTTCCCCATAAAATTTGACATAAATAATCAATATACCATCTAACTATAATACACATTCTCATAATATGTTGTAATATAGAGTTTTCAAATCCATCCTATGACGTAAATGTCTAAGAAGTTTATTAATGTATTTTGTGTTTAACCCTTAAATTACAATCCTATTTGCTCATGTATCAAATATAACTCCATCAATTTCTAAAAATAAAAGCAAGGAAAAGGGCAAACCAACAAATACAAGATAATTCTTCATCAATTAATTGCATATGACTATAATAAAAAAAAAACACATTTTATTATCTAATTCTCACTTTAAGAGTATATCAATACATGAATCTAAGTATCTAATATGCAAGAAGGAATTCAACTTACATCTTTCAAAATATTTATATTAAATATGACCTACTAGAAAGTAGCATCTAACTCATTTTAAACACTTTAAGTATGTAAACCTCAATTTCATATATTAGAGTAAATTTAAAGCATTCAATATGTGGTCATATGCATGTGTTCACAAATGTAAAATGAACTTTCCTTGAATTTCTTTACACTTGAAGTCTTAATATATATAATTTAAGCACTTACACGTTAGGACATCTATCTCTATTAAATATATGTATTTCTACTTAAGACATACATTCAAACAACGATTCATATGTCATTTAAGGTCTCTAACCTCAACTAAATTCACACAATGCATGTATCATTCACAAGCATTCCAATATAATTTCAATCAATATAAAATATCAATTTAAAACATAACATCACAATATTACATAAATAAACTAAATAATGTTTTAGACTCCACAAATTTAGCTTAAGCGACTTATAGTAAAACACACTAAAACTATATTATTAGAACCCACTCGATGAAGTTGGGTCAAATCGCTTAGTTAATATATAATATACCCTTATGTTATTAGAGAAAATATAAACCAAAGACTTCCCCTAAATCAATAAAACTCTCTCACTTAGGCAATTAGCTTACAAAGAATAGAGGATTATTACTAACTCTCTCTCACTCAAGTTACAAAAACAACTATCACTCAAGCATCTAATTGATTGTACAAACGATAACGATCTCCACTCAAGATTGACACGGAAACAAAATATGTAGACAAAATAAATTTTGAAAAAAAACTCAAAACTAATCCAAAATAATTTTTAATCGATTTAATTGTCCTATGAAGTTTAAAATACAATTTTGTAACCAACAAAGCGCACGATTTGGCTAATCATCATTTCATCAACAATCACAATTATACAAAAACGGATAAGTCAATCACAACTTAAAATATTTAATTACTGTGACGACACGTATTAAGTATAAAAGGTTGTAAATTCACTAAAATCACGATTTAAAGTAGCTTTTCTTAAACGACAAATTAATAATGAACTTAAACACTAACCAAAAAAGAAATTGAGATTTTTTTTCTACAATGAGAAGTTACTTACTCCAAATTAAATTTTTTTAGGATATGTATGTATATATATAATACCAAAGGCATAAGTAGAAATAGGTTATATAAAATTCGAAATTATTTCTTACTGCTTCAAACTTTCGAGTTGACCTATTTTTACGAAAGAGAAAATTAACGCATATTTGTAGCCGATGCAGAAATTACAGTTCATGAATTCCCTACAGTTAGGCCAAGAAAAGAGGAAAATAAAACCCAAAAACAAATCAAATCTAGTTGGGGTCCATATAGTCTCATGTTTGAGCAAGTGCGGTGAACATTTTGTAATTAAAATCCTACGTGAACGTAATTTTATTCAATTCTAATAATTTACATTATTATTTAAACATCAAAGACTTTATATGGTGTAGTATATAGTAAATGTAACATGCCATGATATAACTTTTTTTCGTATACAAAATGGTAAGGCACAATATTTTACTACTCTGTTGATGTTCAGAGATCATTCTCCAATTTCAATGCATTGTATTTCCATTCATTGGTAGTCTTTGATTGGATGAGAATAAGTAGATTAATTTAATAGTTTAATGCATTATACTCTTTAATGTATCTCTTTCAAAATTTCAATACATGATCTACTTTTTCCCTTTCAAGCCAATGACCTCATTATATGGATAATCTTCCTTGTTCCATCATGGCCACAACCCTTTTGATGACTTGTACAAAACCACAGTATGTGAAACAACGTGGAGTTGTGGACACTAATGTGAAGTGAAATCATCTCAAGAGATCTGCATTATCCTAATTATCAGGTTAATTACACCCTCCCTGCATTAGGCCTCTTTTGCCGTTCAATTTCTTCATTCAATGTGAAACAATAATGTTTCAAGTATGTTTATTGCTGCCTTGCTTGTGATGCCTGAAGTCATTTTATCCATTATTGTGAATGTGTTTTCTATTCATTTATGTATTTGTAACACTGGATTTTTTTTGCCTTGCCTTTTCATTTCAATGTCTATGCAAAATTTGGTCTAGGTTGTTAAGGGTGTTTTATTCCTTGAAACTTTTTTTGTTTTGTTTTTTTTTTGTCATTCAATTGCTATGAATTTTAAACACATCTCAATAATTTGTTTACGATTCTATTTCATGTATCCAAAAGCCAATTTCCCCCTCCCCCATTGTCCTGTTATTTCTCTAATGTGA
>Ga0209489_104689_pt1 | contig 24856 bp, 9 predicted proteins | sample SiratrowhiteBW_FD_187527 | JGI IMG/M metagenome (GOLD analysis project Ga0209489, IMG submission 187527) | Root nodule microbial communities of legume samples collected from California, USA - Siratro white BW (SPAdes) (version 2) | ecosystem: Host-associated > Plants > Roots > Nodule | place: USA...
TTGTATTTTTGTTTTATTTTATATATTATTGTTATTTTTAAGTTTACATGAAGTCATCAGAGAGCAGTTCAGAAAGTTGGAGACTTTGACTGAGTAAACAAAGATGCATTCTCAAACGGTCTTTTTCAATATTCTTTTTTACTTCTTTTCTTTTTTTATTTTCGTTTTTATTTTATTTTATTATTATTTTTGATTTTCTTTTTTTATTTTTATTTTAAAAAAATGCTTAATTGATTAAATTTAACTTCTTTTTTTTATATCTTTTTATAAATATCTAAACTAATCAAATATTATTTCTTTTGTAATAATTCCTAAAAAACATTTTTTTTAATTTATTATTTTTGAATTTATTATTATTTACCCGGACGAAATCGGGTGTTGACAGTTATAGTACTCATCATCTAGACATAATTACTAGTACTTCTTTTAAGTGTCTTTCTTCTAAATTCTGCCTTAGTTTTTGCTTGTCTTTCTTGATTCTCTTTTAAGTTTTGTCATTAAATCTTTAATTTCATGTTGTTCCATTCAAATTGAGTTTTTCTTGATTTTTTTATTAATTACTCTTTAGTGGAAGTGAAAATGTTTAATGTTTTCTTTGTTGCTTAAGAACTCACCTCTCCTTAAGACAGTATTTTAGGTGTTGGAGGAAAATTATTGAAGATACTATTTGGTGACATTAAGAGGCAAGAAAAAGTTGCAAAAGAGAGTGCAAATACTTGAGAGAAGAGTACATTTGAATGTTAGATCGAAAGTCACAAAAAATACTTCATAATACATTAAAAGCTAATTAGGAATGGAATTTCCATCACAAAACAACAAATTCCGACCTAAATCAATTGATAATTGCTTGTTCATGTTGTAATTTCACTTTTTTTTCACAAAATCTTGTTTATTTTTCTTGTTCTTTTGTAACTTTTTCCTTTACTTTGGTGTCTTGGGAAAATACTTTTGGTGCAATCCCACATCCTATGCCAAACTTTGTAATAATTAAGCATTTAGTTGTAAACATTTGTTAAGAGACTTTTAGTATCGATTGCACTTTCACTTAGGATTTTCATCTTGATTTTTATTGCTTTCTTTTAGATATCATTACTTTCATTTTATTTTGTTTTGGTCTCCGTAACAAAATAGGGTTTATCTCTCAAACAAAGCAATAATTGACATTCTTTTGGTCTTTATGAGTCTAATACACACAAACATTTTGAAAAAAATCTTTTTGAAGCCTTTTTACTAAGTGATTTTGTGAAAGTGGGCTGGAAAAAACTCTAGTTATGAAAGACTTGCTACTTAAGCATGTTCACTTTTGACCTACATCTCTTTCTTAGGAGTATACTTAGTAAACTTTCAACATCTTTTATTCTTAGCACTAAAAACAAAAACCATATGCGAAAATCTTTATCACTCATTTTTGTGAAATTTTGTAAACTTTGTGAAAACCTTTTTATGATACAAAAAAATGAGTGATCATACCCATCATTTCAATGTACATGGTAATCTTAGGGATTAAGAGGGAGAAATTCTAAGAGATGAGATCCAAAATAAAAAAGAAAAAGACACAACTTGATGGAAGTCCCCTTAACAAGGGACCCACCACATAAGTCATAGCAGGAGGATACAAGTAGTTGGGACTCAATTGACATCAACAGGTTTATACTCTTATCAACATGTGGGTCTCCTTTCCAAATTGTATGGAGTATATTAGAATATTTTGGACCATATATTAGACCTTAGAATAATTAGGGTTTGGCTTTGCATTTTAGGCCCTGAGTAGATTAGGGTTAGGGTTTGTAGTCTGTCAAGGTATCAATTAGGCTTGGAAAAGACCAAAAGAAAACCTAGATGTTTTAAGACAACCAAGGGCGTGTTGCACACAAATCCCTCATTAAACATGTGCTAAATATGAAGCAAGGGAAAGGAAAGTGTGAAAACACATGACACTTCCTCATTGGCTAGTCTATATCTAGGGATTTTGATTTAATTTCAGTTTTTGAATTTGACCCTCTTTTTGGCCAAGCTCAAGCATTATAAATAAATGTGCTAGGCCTTCATGAATGAAAATGGAATCAATAGTGAAACTGTGCCAAAATTCGACCACACTTGTTTTTCGGGTTCCTCTCTAGGTTAGAGTTTTTTCTCTAGTTTTTAGCTTAGGCAACTCTTGGAGTTGTCCCAAGCTCTCTTAGATTCAATTACCTCTTGTTCACTTCAATACTTCCATGAGCTTGGAGTTGTCCCAAGCTCTCGTCCATGATTACATTAAAAATAGGTGCTCTTGTGTGTGTACAATATGTGTTTTTTTTTCTCTTGAGTCTTATTTCAATTTGTTTGGTCAATTCACTTTAATGGTGTCAATTTTAATTTTTAGATCATATCATGTTTTGTCCAAATCATGTAATCTCCTATATGTCATAATTTCCATAGTTGTACCTATTTTGTTTTTAAAGTTTTGATTTTAGTTACTACGAAGTGTATGTGCTTTCCCATTCCTATATTTAAGTTTTTAAACTTGTTATTAGATCATTAGTGAGTGTCTTAAATTTAGGTTTCCATTATGTGTACTTGTATGTTTGATTCTTTATTCTAATTCCATAGGTTTCTATTCACTTACATGTTTTCTATTTTGTACTTCGACTTGAAACATTTATTGGATTTGAAATATAGAAGTAATGTAAGAGTGGAACTGGATCCAAACATAATAGTTTGAATTAAAAATTGTGTGAAAAGGGTGCATCCAAATTTCAAAAAGCAAAAACTAAAATAAAATAAAAAACAAAGATGTCATCTACAATTCGCTTAGTGCTATAAGTCTAGCTTAGCACACTGAGTGTTGTTTAGTTTCAATATTGCAATTATTGTATTTTTTTATGGAATATGCCCCAACCATCCAAGCTACAAAATAAAGAGGTCACTAAGTAAGAGATTGGATCAATTAGGCCTAACTGGCTTGATTGAGCCTTCAATAAAGCATTTGGGCCCAAGGTCAACTTTGAAGAAGATGTAAAACTATTGGAACGTCAAGATTGCAAGACCTCTAATTGTAAAGTTGTATAGAGTAGTGTACAATTTATTTTGGGCCTTGTATTTTAGACCAAGGTAGTGTAGGGTTTTAATTTTGGACCTTGCATTTTGGCCAAGATTTGTGGAAGACAAACCCTAATCTTAGGAGAGAGAAATTTTCACCTATGTCAAAAACCCTAGCTAGGGTTAGAGCCCAACTAGGGCTAGGTGACGCCATATGCCATGTTTTCCATGCCTCTATGCCACATGGTACTCTCCCAATAGAGAGGATCCTCTTCACTTATAACTTGTCACTTGTCATGTTTTTATTTGAGAGTTTTGAAAAGCTTGCAAGACAAGTTAGGGATAGTCATATTTTTTGCCTATTAATAGAAATGCTTACTACATGTAAAAATTTAACTTGGAATTAGTAATAAAATGCTACCCATTTTTTATCATTCTACTTGTTCCTAAGTTTTTCCTAGGTCCGTCTGTTTCTAAACTTACCTTACACTCTTTCTTAATGAGTTGTTCTTTCACAAATTCTTTATCTCCACATCATCCATCTAAAGAATAAATCATAAAACTACATTTTCCTTTAGAATTCATATATCTTCCTCATTGTATTACAAGTACATTATTTTATAGACAAAATTGTATAAAGCCCTCTAAATACCACATGGTTCTCACTAAATAATATTTAATGTTCACTAGGAATTAACTCCCACCAGTGTTGTTTTTAGTTTTCCACTACATACATTATTATTTCCCAATATGAATAATCATGTTTTTTTTTTATCTTTCCATGTGACCATTCAAAATCTAATTAAAACATAATAAAAATTACAAAGAAAACCCAAAATTGTATTGAATCCCTCAAGATATACAAAGGAAACTATATAAAGTTAAGATTTATTAAATCCAACTCTTGATATATGGGATATTAGTTGCTTCAGGATATTGGGAGCACAAGAGCTAAGTAAGAAGAAGGAAGTCTCCCAAGCTTTCGTTGTTTACAACATGCAACCCTCCAATGTTAAAAAGTCATCCTTCATAGCCAAATCTTCATTTTTGTTTTTAGTCCATGAACTAAACTTTCACTTAGTTACATGATATCTCATTTAGTAAAAATGACATAAAAAATTGTTTACTTTATGAGGCTTCTTTCTCATTAACCATTTTTGTCATTGACCAACTTCAACTAGTTGCTTTCTGCTTCTTCACATGTTAGTTTGGTGAGTAAGTCGTTTTAGTATTTTCTTCTTTTACTATGACTTTAAACAACAAATTCTCTAGAAAAAATAATGATAAATTTAGTGGTAAGTCCTCCAATTGTAATATTAAGTGATATGACTTTATTGTCTTTCTAATTTTTAAAAATGGTGAATATCCATTATATAACTTAAATAAGAGGTCAATAAGTTATGATAAATGTCCATTACACATATCACCACTTTCATTGTGGAGGACTTTGGCGACAAATGTATTTCCCAAAGGTGAAGAAGAAACCAAAACCTCTACATAATCCCCTTATATGGATAAAGGTTCAATACAACTCTATGAATATAAGTTTTCTATAATCTCAACAACCTTCCTCTCAACAAGAGAATTAACACCATGAAAAAAAATCAAAAAAGCAAAGAAGAAATGGCAAGAGAAATCGTACCTAAGTTGACTGAAAAAAAAAAGAGATGATTGAAAGATATAAATGGAGAAGAGGAAGAAGAAAGCTTTTGTGAGCTATCAAGTATATTTTAAATGAAAGTATCAAAGGAGAATAAGGGTCATTAATTCATTTTGCACAAAGTAATGTACTTCTCCTAAATGTTACTTTCTTAATGAAGCATTAGTAGAATGAAACACAACGACCTAAGATTGGTGATCTTCTAGAATTTATGAAACTCCTCATTAAAGAGCATTATGATATATTTCTCCATATGATTATTCATAAAGATGAATATTAATGACTTTTTAACACTCTCATATATACAAGAGATTTATCATTAATGAGATATTAAAATAAATAAAGATATTGAATTCAAACACAATATAATAAAAAATGAAGTTTGAATGTTAACACTATGTAAAAATCAACCCTTCACAATTGAATTGTAAAAACACAATCTAATTATTGAAAATTTAAACATAAAAGTTCATTAATATTAAAAAGGAGGAAATTGCAATGTCTCAAAACATTAGAGGTGTCCACCCGCTCCCAAGATTTTTGGAACAGTAATATTATCTAAATATCTAAGATAAGTGAAATCAATTTTAGTACACAAGAACTCAAGTATCTACTATAAGTTGAGTGAATCACAAGCAGCCTCTATTTTTTTTTTTAACAACAAAGTATGAAATTATAGGAACACTTCAAGGGTGCTTCAACCCTATAACTAGTAGAAAAAATATATTTTACATCAGTTCTAGAAGACAGTCTACATCGGTTTCAGAACTGATGTTGATGTAGGCAAATTGATGTAGTATGTGCATATACTACATTGGTAGATAAATCACCGACGTAAAATATCAATGCTAAGAGCTCTCACAAAGAGATACCACATTAGTTGGAAGACATAACTAACGCAGTATCTCATTTAATATAATGGAGATGAGGCGCTAGAGAAGATACTACATCGGTTATGACTCCCAAACGATGTAGTATCTCTCCTATTACATCGCTACTCACAACCGATGTAATATCTTTATTTTTTTTAATTTAAACAAAAAAAATTTGCAGGTTGATAAATCTCTAACCCATACAAGAAAACACCACGAAAATTTCCAAATTTTTTTGACAAGTATAGATATGTGAAATAAAAAAATAGCTCAAAAATACTAAAAACAAATTAAAAATAAATAATAAATGATGAAATTTTGGAAAATTTTTTAATTTAAAGCATTTCAATCTGAACTCTCTATCAAAAGTTATGGTCATTTGAAGTTTTTTGGTTCTAAATTTTGACAAATCAAAATATATGGTAAGTATATACAATATAAGAACTCTACGATGAAATATACACTAAAAAAAGTTACTACTAGAAAAATTTAGGTCAAAAACAAATGTATAACTATTTTTAATGAATTTTACAAAAATTCTAACATATTCCAAAGAGGAGCGATGAGAGGATAAAGATATAACTAGACAGTCACGATCATGCATCAAGTAAGATCGCTACTATAACATCCTCGTCAACGTAAAAACAAGTTAAACAAACAAACAACACATGTTGAAAATACGAAACAAAGCAACAAAAAACACAAACAAAAAAATTAGAGAGACTCAAGCGGCGTGAGAGAAGGACAAATAACAAGACCAGTTAAAATGCTAGGTTAAAAAACACATATATTACATCAGTTGTTTAAAACAACTGATGTAATAACTCCGCATTAAAACTTAGAGCATACATCGCCACTTTCTACATCAGTTGGAGCTCATAACTGATGTAGAAAGTCACTTTATTACATCGGTTGGAGCAACAACCGATGTAATAAGTGGCATACTTAATTTTCTTTTCAAAATCTTTTTTATAGGATTTTTTTGGATTATTTTCTATATCGATTGTATGTAGCAACTAATGTAGAATGATCCTTATTATATCAGTTACCCTTTAACCGATGTAATATATTCTTATTTATTTCTAAAATTGATACTGTATTTTTACTTACAATAATTACCTTTTAACCAAAATTATATTCTATTGTAAAATGTTTTTTTTTTTTACTAGTGTATTACAAACACATAAAGAGTTCCAAAAGATTACAATAGTTGAAACCCAGCCCAATTACCTAGATAAGATAAGATTTACCAATAATATGCAACTACAACTCAAACATTGCAATCCCTCAGCCGAATAAACAAGAACAGAATACATAAGAATGGATAAATATACTTTGCAATACATATGTGCCTCCCCCTGTATTTGTCCAGCACTAATCGTGCTACACCACTGTTTGTATCATTCCTCCAAGACCGCGGCCTCCAACACGAACGAATAACCACAGAATCCTCCCATAGTTGAAGGTCTAGAAACGAGTCTGCATTTAAAATATGTCCACCTACCTTCAAAAAAAAACAAGAGCACCCCTATTGTATCTCCTCCACCTGCCTGCTCCATGCAGAGCCCACTACTTACACCCTTTTCCAGCATAACCGTTATACTGTCTACGGAGACACAAAGACCTATAGATACATGATTTTACAAAAGAAAGTATTATCTTCATATTATTATTCATGTTGTTAAATGTTAAAGAGTTTTTTACCGTCTGTACGCTCAATTTGATAATAATTAATTGATTTTCATACATATTTTGTTCAGGAAATTTACAACAAATATTAACTTGGCATGCATATATATGTAAATTTTTTTTATAATTTATATTTTAAAACATTATAATATTATTTTTTTTCGAAATATATAATGTAATTTTCATGCCGTATTTACCTTTGGAGTTTTTATTCAATATTTATTTCTTTCCGCCACCATGCTCAAATAATTTATTTAGTTGATAGTAAATACACAAATGGACTTTCAAATATCTTCACAATCTTATGTGGCAATGGCAATGCGAACAAAGTTGAAGAAGGATATTAAATTTGGAACAACTCAGACCCAAACAAATAAATTATTTTCTATTTGGATTACGTTATAAAAATTAAATATGACTAAGATTTTATTGTAGTTCCTACATGTAACTTCTGATTAAAATTTCATGTTGATATTACTACAATATCATTGTATCATCTCTTGTTCATGTTGATTAAGATTCCTAAAAAAATTGTTAAATAAACCAACCAGTTATCTTAGTTTCTGGACTTACAAATTTTTATAATTGTAATACTTTGAACTTAACCACCATTCACTGATATTTTAGCTTTTGAATGTATTAAGTTTAAGAATTAAAAGGATAATGAGAGGCTAGTTTCATATGCCAAAATGATAATTGTATGATATAGAACTAAGGTGATAAACAAATGCTACTTTCTTAGATTTTTTTATTTATTTTCAGTTTACTACTTTCTTAAACCAAAATGAATGTTTGAGGCTAACTCAAAATCATAATGAGGGTGATGTAGGTGCATGTTACATGGCTTTGGGCAAGAATCTGGGGCATTGGCCTCAGAAAAAGTGAGGAAAAACATAAACATAAAAAGAAAGATAGAAGGAAATGAAATGACATAAGATAGGTGTATAAAAATAGTAAAGATTCCAAGCATCCTGAGCTGGTATGGTCTCCTCCTCCTCCTCCCAAGAATAACCACCACTCAAAGATATACCAATTTTGAATTACTCCACCTTCTTCTCTCTTATCCCCGGGGCTCCAATCCACCACCCCACGCCCTCATCAAATGGAAAAACACTGAGGCAAGGAATTTCTTCGCTGCGTGTTTTTTCTTACTGGTGAGGGCGTGATCAGCTTCCACTTTCAATCTTTCCAATAAACCCTTCCAAGGGGAAACCTAACACAACCAACCATGCCTCCCTAACAAACCCTAGGGAATTATTCCTTCACCATGTGCACATCCTCTTTCTCTACATACTCCATATAGCTTTTACATTCTCTCCACAACAACACAAGCCTTTCCTTAAACAAAACCAGACCGTGAATCTCTCCGTACGAGGTTGAGGTTGAGGTTTTTTTTTTTATTATTGCTGTTGTTATTATCATATAGATGGAGAAATTAGAGAAAAAGGCAAAAGAGGTGAAAGAAAAGAAATGGACCCGGAAACTGGAGTTGCCGTCGATTATGGGGAACCCCAAGAAAGAGGTTGCATGTGACGACGACGTATTGGCGTCGCCGAGGGATGTATTTGGGGTACCCGTTTCGGGGACGGATTCGGACAGCACGGGGAGCAGCAACTACGATGGGTCCGGGTCGCCCGGAACGGGCTCGAATCGGGGCCAAGGGAGAGACGCGCAGAACCAGCAATGGAAGACGATGATCGACGTGTTGAGGTTCAAGTCCGTTAGAAGATTCTCGACGATTCCTCTGCTCGGGGCGAGTTACGAGATCTCGCGCCGGAGCCTCAGGAACAAGTTGGCGCGTATTCGACCCGCCAATGATGACGATGATTTGGATAACACTATTGACATTGACGGCATTCCCACCAAACCTTCTTGGAGGAACTTCAATTACGCTGACCTCGTCGCTGCCACCGACGATTTCAACCCTGGTATGAATCAAGCCCAAGTTATGCATTCATTTTTTTTCTTTTTTCACTTTTCAATTTATGCACGTTGTTTGAAAAAATGGATGCCTTCTACATGGTTTTGGTTGAAATGAGCGTTAGATATGGAATATAAATCATCATTTCACAGATTTTTTTCACGTTATTGGGTTTTACTTTATCGTGACTTCTCTTATGACATGCGTATATATATGTATTTATGTAGAGAACATGATCGGAAAAGGTGGTCATGCTGAAGTCTACAAAGGATGCTTACCAGATGGTCGAGTTGTAGCAGTTAAGAGGCTAATGAGGAACGAAAAGGAAATTGAGGACACAGTTGGTGATTTCTTGTCAGAGCTTGGAATCATTGCTCATATTAACCACCCCAATGCAACACGCTTGATAGGGTTTGGGATCGACCGAGGTCTCTATTTTGTTCTACAACTGGCCCCACATGGCAGCCTTGCCTCTATGCTCTTTGGTGCAGCTCTGCCTCTATCTCCCACTTCTCATTTATCTCTTCTATTTTCAAGCATAGGCACAATCACTACGAATGGCTAATGAAAGTGACATGTAATATTTCAGGACCTGAATGTCTGGAGTGGAATATAAGGTTTAAAGTAGCGGTTGGGGTAGCAAAAGGATTGCAGTATCTCCACCACGATTGCCCAAGAAGAATCATTCACAGAGACATCAAAGCCTCAAATATATTACTCAACCACAATAATGAAGCTGAGGTACATTGTCTCAGTCTACAATAGACTATTGTGTACTTGATCTTTGTTTCTTTCTGGGAAAGGTAAACAATTTTTTTATAAACTGCAGATTTCAGACTTTGGATTAGCAAAGTGGCTCCCAGATAAGTGGGCCCACCATGTTGTCTTCCCAATTGAAGGCACGTTCGGGTAGGCATTGCAGCCTTTGCTTTTCTTTACATATTTTCTTCTCACTGAAACTCCATTTACTGAAAAGCTGCATGATCGATGGCTACAGATATTTAGCTCCGGAGTACTTTATGCATGGAATAGTGGATGAGAAGACTGATGTTTTTGCGTTTGGGGTTTTGTTACTGGAGCTCATAACAGGTCGTCGTGCAGTTGATTCAAATAGTAGGGAAAGTCTTGTGATCTGGGTAAGTCTTAGTACGCTCTACTCAAATCCTTTGTTCCCTCACCTTCTCTCTAACCTTCTGCATTCAGTAAAACACTTTCAACTAAGATTCTTAAATTGGGAAGACCGGATTAGGAAAATATAGAATTTATGGCATGTATTAGTGAATTGCCTTTCTAGATAAGTCTGATCAACTTCTATGAGAACACTAAACAATGAGTACTTAGCTTGAATAATCAGTTTTTGATGATTAACAACATATTTCTTTAATATCAGTTTCTGAAAACAGAGTTATAATTAAATAAAAGTTTTATAATTTTTATTAAATTTCAACCCATAATAAAGATTTTCTTTAAAAGGATGTGTTGCATGTAGCTTTGAGGATGCTCATACTTCAGGGCTTAGAAAAGTATGTTACATGCTAATAGTATTAGAAAGACAGATACTGACCATGTTGTGCTTTGGTCAGGCCAAACCACTTCTGGATGCAAAGTTGATCAAAGAAATGGTAGACCCCAGATTAGAAGACAAGTATGATCTGGCAGAAATGAAGTGTTGCATGGCAACGGCTTCCTTGTGTATCCATCACATGTCCTCTAAGCGGCCATACATGGATCAGGTAAACAAATGAGAAGTCTTCCTCATTGAAATTGTGTCACTATTGGATATTGGAAATTATAGAATGAGATGCCTCATTGGTTTTGGGGGATATATACTTAATGAGACTTGTCTCTTTGGGAATATCAGGTTGTGCAGCTACTGAAAGGAGAAGAGGTGCCAATAGAACTGAGTCAAAATTCACCTACTCCAAGATCACTCTTGATAGATGCATGTGACCTGGAAGATTACACTTGCTCTAACTATTTGAACGACCTCAATCGCCACAAGCAATTACTCATGGAGTGATGCATTTATGGGAGCTGTGTGCTGCCATGTGACTTTCGGGGTTGCATGTTTTACTCCTGTGTCTGTTTGTGGAATAATACTTATAGCAGTGTGTATTAGTGTGTGTGGTGAAGATGACAATGTCACGAACTCGGGTCCTTCTTGAGGCATGGCAAAATATCTTAGGTTGTAAATTGGCATGAACTTGTATTGAGCATCATTAGTCAAGAAGCAACCATAGTTTGTATGGTTGGCTTACAATTAAGGACTAAGGGCCTCTCTACAACAAACTATTTTAAAACAAAACAATCTAATGAGCAAATCATGCGCCCGAGAGCGTCTGTACCTTTTTTGATTCTGTAGTGACTAGTAGTGCCATTCAAACAACTTCATACCAAAACCACCCTAATTCTCACATGCTTCCTTTTGCATTTCTCCAATACTTTTTGGTGGATTCACTTCACCAACACTCTTTTTGTCATCACTTCTCTCATTTTATGCGAGAATCCAATTTCATCAAACTTCAAAGGGCAGCCAAGCTGCATTAACAAAAAGGGATCTCAAATTTAAGAAAGACATTAGAATAGAAAGTAGAAGAATTAAAATACACTAGTACAAAAAATATAGATTACATTGGTTATAACAGGGTTTTTATACTGTTTTCTCAACCGATGTAGATGTGGATGATGTAGAAAGTTCATCAATATTACATCGGCTACAACCGATCGTTTAAAGAGAAAAAAACAACAAACGATATATATTACGCTGATTGTAAGTTGAAATCGATGTAATATGTGACTTTTTACATTGGTTGTAACTACAACTGAAAAAATATATCTTCCTGATTCACATATCACATCGATTGTAGCTACAACCAATGTAATATGTATTACTTTTTAAAAAATATATATATTTTTTGTCAAATTTATTATTTTCTCAACCTATAAACATACCAAAATACTATAGAAAAATAAATTTTTGTCTTTCAAACATAGGAATAATAAAACTTGTACAAATAAAAACTTAGAAAAATTAAAAGTCACTGTAACATAATCAAAAGTAATGAAAAAGACAATGTCTATGTAACATATATTTATAAATAATAACAAGTTCTAATATTTAATGTGTATAGAATATTTAGCCCATGTTTGACAAATTTTATTAATTGGGTTTATGCCTAATGATTCAACATCATTTCATTAAATAACATGTAATGATTAAAGTGTATTTACATCCTCCATAGTTGAATAATTGTGATGCTTAGATTGATTACCCTATGATTTAAAAGATATCCAACATGGTTATGTAAAATAAAATTATAATCATATTAATAAAAATGATTCAAGAGAATTTAACATAACAAATTTATACAATATAAGGACTCTTGATTATGGGTTATAGATGAAAGTATGAGATATGTAAGATGTAATGATTTTATAAATTGGTAATTGACATAAAGAAACTTCACAACAAAATTTAGAATTTTCTATCAAGTGTAGGTATGCGAAGTAAGGGCCTAAAATCTAAGAAAAAAAACTCAAAAACACTAAAAAGTTAAAAAAAAACTAATAGTAAATAGTGAAATTTTAGAAATTTTTGGATCATCGATAATTAACCATTACATTCTTTACCTTTTCGAGCAACTTTCATTTTTATCGCGTTTCATTCTGAAGTCTCTACTAAAAGTTATGACCATTTCAAATTTTTATCGTCTTAAAGTTTGACAACTCAAAATCTATGATAAATTTATGCAATGTAAGGACTTCAATATCAAATACACTAAAAAAACATTACCACTAAAAAAATTTTAGATAAAAAAACTCTATTTTTAATCTATTCAAAAATTCATGTAAGGAAAAAAATTTTAGATAAAAAGTAAGGACAGAACCTCAAACCTATGTTTAATTCATGTATAACAAGTAGAAATTTGGTAAATTCACATATGAGAAATCAAATGAATTTCTATCCAAAGATCTTTCTTATGCCTTTAGTGGACATATAGACGGTGATAACTTAAAGACTGAGATAGCAAGTAGGTGCTTAAAATTAATAAGGCAAAATAGTAAATTTGATATGTCAACTAAAGATCACAATGTTAAATCTATTAGTCCAAACTTCTAAAGACAACTTTTAATTGTTGGAAGATCAAGTGGTTTTACAGATGTCTTAGCCCTCCCTAGAAGAAAATCATAATAATGAATCATTAAATAACTATCCACAACAAAATCTTATAAATAAAGGGGTATAAATAAAGGAGAAAACACGTCTGATGTGATAAGGAGATAATATGTTGATGAAGTTTTGCAGCAAATGAGAGACAATGTGGGGAGAGGACCAACGGATGATCGTAGAAGGAATAATAAAATAACCTCCAACTAAATCAAATTAGAAAACAATTCATGATTCAACAAGATCTAAAAATTGGGTGTTTCAATTTATAATTAGACTCAATTAGAAAGAATTTTTCATTCTTTAATAGTGAAACTTGAAATAGACCAATCAATTTGATGAATGTTAGAAGGTATAATAATGAAAATGCTGACAAATATTTGAATTAATTTAGACAATCAAAAGCGACGTGTTTCACTTAAATATTTGGTTACAAATTAGTCTAAATAATTGTGACAAAACTATAGTCTTTGATAAGGAAAAAAATTAGAGAATAAGTCAGTCTTTGGATTGAGGAGTGAAGTTGAGAGAGTGGATTTGTGATTATTTGAGAGAAAAATTTAGTTGTTTAAATTAAGTAAAATATGGTAAGATTTGAGTAAAAAGTTTGTGAAAATTTATAAATGATGTGATAGATATAATAATATTTTAATATATAAAATTATAAATTTATTTTTATAGTTAAAAATAAATGTAATAAATAATTATTTTAAAAATATATACAAAATTATTAAATTAGTAATTATCTTTAATATAAATTTAATTTATTATGAAATATATTTATTAATTAAAAAGATTAATTTTTTTAAATAGAAAATTAAAATTTTAAAATAATTTTGATATTAAATATAAAAATTATTATTATTTTTTGATAATAATTTAAATATTTAAATTTATTTTTATTAAATTATATTTATATTTATATTATTATTAATAAAATATTAATTATTATTATTATATTATATATGTATATATAAATAATCGATTACGTTAAAAGGTAATCGATTATACGTACATAATATATTATTATAATTATTTATAAAAAATTATTTATTAATTATTATAAAATTTTTATTTTATTACAAATTTAATTATTATATATTTTTAATTATTTATTTTTTAAAAAATAAAATATATATTTTTATAATTTTATTAAAAATTAATATTAATAATAATAATGATTTTATATTTTATAATTAATTATAATTATTTTATTATTATTATTATTATATATATATATATATATATTAATATTTAAATAAATATAAAATGTTTTGAAAATGTTTCTCACCCGCAAATTTTCGGAGTTGACAAAAAAAAGTTTTAAAAAAAAGATTTTATCTCATTTTTTATATTTTAATAATATTTTATTTTTTGAGATTTCAACTTTTTTTTTATTTGGTCTATCGTGACAAATTCGTATTTGGATCGAAACACATTTTTAGAGATAAGGAATAATAGGTGGATAATGTTGGAAGAATCAGTAAATAACGTTTGGAAAAGAAAGGTATAAAAAATTTGATAACCTATAGTTAAAAAGGATTCAGTGGTATATGCAGAAATCTTAACGAAAAGAGATTATGTAAATATGATTGATCAAATGTTTGCAAACTTTTACAACAAAAAATTAGAGATAAAATGGCTAATAAAATTTATAATTTCAATTCTCTAAAGCTAATAAAATCTTGGATATCCTTTTAAAATATAAGAAAATTGCATTAAGTTATGATTGCAAATTACTTTTTTTAAAATAAATGAAAATTAGAAAGTTTTGTAAGTATCATAATTTTTATGATTATTGGACTAATAACTATATTTCTTGAAACACTGAACTTAGTGAAGAATGTTGGCTAAATTTTAAAGAAAAAATAATAGAAATTGAAGAGAACTATTTTCATGAATTTATTATAATATACCACATCACTTAAAGTATGTTATATTTCAAATGTGACTTTGATTTCATGTGGAAGAGAATTAAATTTAAATAATAGTATATAATAAAGAAGATTCATACTCAGTATTTTAAAAATTTTAATTCAAAGTGATATTTTAGACTTAATTATATAAAGAAAGTTTCCTTCTTACCCAATACAAATTATTTTCTATACTTAAAAAATTTTCAATATATCAATAATATATTTATTATTTTTATTTTAAAATTTATTTATTAAATAATTTTTTTCTCGTACATAAATAAGTACAATCAAATAAAAAGTTTTTAGCTTTTCTTTATAAATATTAACAAACTTTCTTAATAAATAATAAAAAAGATTTAATAAATATTAAAAAAATCTATATTTTTTTCAAGTAATATTAAATTAATTATCACAAAATTAAATATTTAAAAATAATATGTTTAACTGAATTTTAAAATTAATCATATTAAATTGTAAATATTTTAACAGTATTGACATCTTTTTAATTATCATTAAAAAAATATAACGAATGTTTTTGCAAATATGAAAAAAATAAAAATTATTTAATATATAAATTTTAAAATAAAAATGACGAAAATATTATTGACATATTAAAAATTTGTTAAATGCAGGAAACATTTTGTAACTATATTATATAAAATATTAATAACTTAATAATAAGATTTATTATAACATTGATCAGACATACTAAAACTATATTATTCATAACATATACTGATAACAAAAATTTATAGAATATCAAGAATTTGATAAAAATATTTATTTAAAAAAAAAACACATCACACATTGATCAATTCCTTTATAGAAAGAAATAAAATGATAAAATTGTGTCATAGTAAAAGCTTTTGAGTTAGACAAAAAAAAGATGACTGAGATATGAATAAAATTACAACCCTATATGTAAGCCATGTGAACGATACAAATATTGACCTGTCAAAATCAGACATATGATGATAATTTTAAGATTGTAATAACATTACAAATTTTTTAAAATAGTGTAATTTTTATTTGAAATTCTTAAAATAATGTATTTTTTTATTTATTTTCAGATATGAGTAAATCGTAGATAAGAGAGATAATATTATTATGAAGAAACAGTGTCTTTATTACACGAATTTAATTTAACATCAAATGAAATCATGACAAGAAAACACAATTTTAGTTTACTAGATGAAATTGTGTAACTAAGATTTCAATTAGTAAGTTAATTAAAATGGTGAGAAAACTGCACTATTTTAGGATGGTTAATATTCTTTACATATTCCATTTTTTGTTTTGCACGTGGTGTATTGCTACTGTGCAACTAAAAATATGCACAGTTACAAAGTTATTCTATTTATTAATAAATATATAATGGTTGAAATTAATTCTGATTAAGTAATTAAATAATTATGAAGTTAATTTGAATAGAAGAGTGGTTACATATTGTGAAAAAAAATTACCTAGATATAATTTAAAAACTAACAATAAATTTATTTAAAAAATTATATAATATTTTCAAATTTTTCTTTCCAAATTTATTGCTAAATTTCAATTTTATTTTAAATTATTTCTATATTAGTAACTAAATTCAAATATCCTTCAACTTATACTTAATTTTACTAAATATATTTTATTTTTATTATTTTTTTAAATATCAAACTTATTCTTAATTTAATTCAATATTTAAATTTCACTCACATCATTTTTATTTCAACCATTACATACTTATCACTAAATAAAATAACTTTATAACTTTACATTTATTTTAACTACACAATAGTAATACAATACAACACATTACAACACATTAACTATTTAATTAACTCATTAATTCAAATCTTTAAAATGATGTTATTTTTTCATAATTTCATTTATTTTTTATTTTTTCATGATTTCATTTAGTTATTTTTTATGATTTCATTTATTTCTTATTTGTTTCATGATTCATTTATTTATTCAGATTGATATAGTGTCTGACAGAGGATTTACATATATCTAAAAATAAATAAATAAATACATCATTTTGAAAATTTCAGATAAAAGTTACACCAATTTAAAAAATTTTAAAAATTTGTGAATAACATATTCCAAATTATACATTTAAATCGTTTGTTTAATTGATGAGAAAGATGCGCAAAAATAATTTTGTGGACGTGCACTTCGAAATTTTTTTCTTATCACGGAATAAAACACTCAAGATAAAACTATTACATTTTTTTTACAAGTATTTATTAAACCAAAAAATATAAAATATTTCTCTGTTTCAAAAATATTAAATATTTTTATTTTACGTTGTTTATAAAATATATCAGAAAAGAATATAGCGATATTTTTAATTTATTAACAACCGGTTTAATTTTGTTAATACACAGAACTCGGTTGTTACAAAGGCGAGGCGCAATCTGATTGGCCATGGCGACGGAGGCTATGCTGCAATTGGGCATTTTAATCCTAACCCTTTCTTTGTTCTTCATCATGCACACTATTCATAGCCAAACAACCCAAGCCAGAACCCTAACCCGCAACAAGAATCGCCAATCTGAACCCAACCGCCACCTAACCCAAGCATCGCGCCACCTGGCTCGGGCCAGATCCACCTCGCACCGAGCCCAACACGCCAAGAACGCGCTCATGGAAACCGACAAAGCTCTATCCATCTGGCCCAGAGACCCCTGGGCCCACATCCTCCGAGCCCAAGCCCTCAACCTCATGGGCCACCGCACCGCCGCCATCAAATCCCTCGACGCCGCGCTCTCCTCGCCGGCGGCCAAGTCTCTCTCCGCCGGGGAGCGAGCCGACGCGCTGGTGAGGAGGGCGGAGATGAAAGTGGGCGTGAACCGGCGGCGGCGGGTGGAGTCGGCTATGGACGATTTGGCGGAGGCGGTGGAATTGAACGGAAGGAAAGGGAATGAATGGGAGGTGATCTGTTTGCTCGGAAAGTGTTACGAATGGAAGGGAATGATCGAAGAGGCTAAGGATGCGTTCCAGAAGGTTCTTCAGCTTCACCCTCATTCCGAGGAGGCTCGTAATGGGTTACATCGGTTACAACATTTTACAGATAAATGATTTTTTATTTTTTATTCGATTATGTCTTATGATCATTTATGCATCTGTTTATAAATTATTGTTATATTGATTAAATCTTTAATTTTTATAAGTAAAATTCGCATAATATCAAATAACAGTTTATGGAAAACTGTATTATAATTAAAATTATACTAGTAAAACGATTTTGAAAGTATGAGTTATATTTTAAAATTATAATACATCATTTTAATTATGATTTATCTTGATTATTAATATTTTTCTAAATTATTAAACAAATAATTTGGAGATAGATAGAGGTAAATTGGGATAGAAAATAAGATTCACATATCAAACATTATTTTTATTAGTAGATAATGTAAAAATAGAAACTAAAAGGATTATTACTTTAATCAATTTGGATTTTTTTTACCGATGATGGTATTTCAATTCCAGGGGTTGGGGTAGTCAAACACATTGTGTGAGATGAGGTATGAGCAGTTTGTTAAATAAGTTAATTACTAATTCTTTTATTTTGAGAACTTGATATTTTTGGCAATTGGGATTTGACATTGAATTTACAATTTGTTGCTTTGGAATATGGAAAATTATAAGGTGATCCTTATAAAGGAAATAACTTTTATTTGAGTTCAAGTTATTATTTTGAATTAAAATAAATTAGTGTTCTACACCGTCCAATGTAAAATGTTTATCGGTATATTCAGAGGGACTGTTTTACAATGGATTTGATGGAGACCTTAACTCTTTCCAAACTTTTTCAGAAATGTTCGTGGAACAATTCACTACCATCAAGGCGAAGCATCACTAAATAACAGACCTATTTGATATCCGACAATGAAAAAGAGAGTCAAGGGCATTTAAGTGAATTCATCATAGCTAAGGTGACTTTCCTTTACACTATTTCACGTCTCTTGTACAAATCCTTCACCAGAGCTAAGGTGACTTTCCTTTACACTATTTCACGTCTCTTGTATAAATCCTTACTCGCTCCTCTTCAAAGACAAACAAATTTACTTGCTATTCTGCATACACAACACCGTATTTTCCAAATTTATTTTTGTGTAAGATAAATAAATATAAACAAACATGTAATTAATACAAATAATTGATGTTAAACTTTTTCCTAACAATTAATTCATTTAATTTTCACATCAAATCAACTTCTTCAAATAGGTTATATATAATTGTAAATTAAATTATTCTTTAACCATGAATAAAGAGTTACATATACAAAGCTTTTTACACTAAGAGATCAAGCAACTAAAATAAGAGTTACTAACAAAAAAAATTAATTTTAATTATATAAATTTAAGTTTTTGAATTTAAGTTTAAAGAATTAAAGATTGCCTAAATAATTTTTGTGCACAAGTGGAGTTATTTTTTTTTTTTTTTGCACGCCGTATATTTGATTATCTATTTAATTTTTTTTTCACACTTCACTCACTTACTGGTTATGGTATCCATCAAGTTGCACCCACACTAGTTGAAGCTCTCTCTTCACATCACAATAAGTAACACTCTCAGCTTAGAATAACCATACAAGCACCAGCAAAAGCAATGGATCACACAAAGCAAACAATCAATGTGACCTGACCTGACCTTGCACATGAGCCTTTTCAATGTCAAATTTTAACATTGTCAACACTGCATTTAAAACTCTGACCATAGCTTCTGTTGCATGGCTCACTCTAAATGCACATAACAGCACACATAGTAAAAGCAAAGCCTCTTAAGTAAATTCATATGGGTAAACCTAACTTTCCTGTACATTATTTCACACATCTATATTGAAAATCCTAATTGGATTTTTTTCACACACCAGTTATCACACACAAAATGACCTCTTCCAAATTTATTTTTGTGTACCATACATAAATATAAAAAAAATACATAATTAATATAAATCATGGATGTTAAACCTTTTTTCTAACAATTAATTCAATTAATTTTCATATCAAATCAAATTCTTCAAATAGGTTATATAAAATTATAAATTTAATTATTACATATGCAAAAGTTTTTTACACTACAAGATCAAGTAACTAAAATAAGAGTTACTAATAAAAATATAAATTTAATTATATAAATTCTTGTTTTTGAATTTAAGTTGAAAGAATTAAAGATTTCATAAACAATTTTAGTGCAGAGTTTATTTTTTGTTGCATACTCATAGTTGATTGATTATCTATGTAATATTTTTTCCACACTTCACTCACTTACCATTTATGGTGTCCATCATGTCGCACCCATCAATGCCATTAAACCACCATCTTGACCTCCATTAGCACCACCAACCCACTAGTTGAATCTCTCTTTACAAACAATCAATGTGACCTGACCTTGCAGACGAGCCTTTTCAATGCCAAATTCAAAAATGGTCAACATTGCATTTAAAGATCTGACCAAAGCTTCAAAAATGTATTAGAGCAATCTCTGGTACATGGCTCACTCTAAATGCACATAACAACATACATACTAAATGCAAGGACATTTAAGTAAATTCATATGGGCAAACCCTTCTCTCTGTACATTATTTAACATTTCTCTCGTGTAAATTCTGATTGACTCCCTTTTTTTCACATACCAGTTATCACACACAAAATGACCTATCCCAAATTTATTTTTGTTTACCATACATAAATATAAAAAAAAAATACATAATTAATACAAATCATGGATGTTAAACTTTTTTCTAACAATTAATTCAATTAATTTTCACATCACAACAAATTCTTCAAATAGGTTATATAAAATTGTAAATTCAATTATTCTTTAGCCATCAACAAGGAATACATATGCAAAAGTTTTTTTACACTAGGAGATCAAGTAACTAAAATAAATGTTACTAATAAAAAAAATTAAATTAAATTATATTAATTTTTATTTTTAAATTTAAGTTGAAAGAATTAAAAATTGCATAAACATTTTTAATACACAATATGGGAGGTTATTTTTTGTTGCATACTCCCTAGTTGATTATCTGTGTAATTTTTTTTTTCACACTTCACCCACTTAACATTTATGGTGTCCATCAAGTCGCACCCATCAATGTCATTAAACCACTTGACCTCCATTAGCACCACCAACCCACTAGTTGAACCTCTCTTCACACCACAATAAGTAACACTCTCACACAAACATGGGCCAAAGCAATTGACCACACAAAGCAAACAATCAATGTGACCTGACCTTGCAGATGAGCCTTTTCAATGCCAAATTCAAAATGGTCAACATTGTATTTAAAAAACTGACCATAGCTTCAAAATTGTATAAGAGCAATCTCACTCTAAATGCACATAACAGCACATGACTGACTCCCTTTTCTTCACACACTAGTTATCACATACAAAATGACCTCTCCCAAATTTATTTTTTTTGTACCATACATAAATATAAAAAAAATACATAATTAATACAAATCATCAATGTTAAACTTTTTTTCTAACAATTAATTTAATTAATTTTCACATCAAATCAAATTCTTCAAATAGGTTATATAAAATTGTAAATTTAGTTTATTCTTTAGCCATCAACAAGGAATACATATGCAAAAGTTTTTTACACTAGGAGATCAAGTAACTAAAATAAATGTTACTAATAAAAAAAATTAAATTTAATTATATTAATTTTTATTTTTGAATTTAGGTTGAAAGAATTAAAGATTACATAAACATTTTCCGTGCACAACATGGGAGGTTATTTTTTGTTGCATACTCTATAGTTGATTATCTATGTAACTTTTTTTTTTTACACTTCACACACCTACCATTTATGGTGTCCATCAAGTCGCACCCATCAATGCATTAAACCACCATCTTGACTTCCATTAGCACCACCAATCCACTAGTTGAAGCTCTCTTCACACCATAATAAGTAACACTCTCAGCTTACAATAACCACACAGCAAAGCAATGGACCACACAAAGCAAACAATCAATGTGACTTGACCTTGCAGATGAGCCTTTTCAATGCCAAATTAAAAAATGGTCAACATTGCATTTAAAGATCTGACCATAGCTTCAAAAATGTATCAGACCAATCTCTGCTACATGGCTCACTCTAAATGACATAACAGCACACATACTAAATGCAAGGGCAAGGACATTTAAGTAAATTCATAGGGACAAACCGTTTCTTGTACATTATTTAACACATCTCTGGTGTAAATCCTAACTGACTCCCTTTTCTTCACACACTAGTTATCACACACAAAATGACCTCTCCCAAAAGTTTTTTACACTAGGAGATCAAGTAACTCAAATAAATGTTACTAGCAAAAAAAATTAAAATTTAATTATATTAATTTTTATTTTTGAATTTAAGTTGAAAGAATTAAAGATATCATAAACAATTTTCGTGCACAATATGGGAGGTTATTTTTTGTTGCATACTCCATAGTTGATTATCTATGTAATTTTTTTTTCACACTTCACTCACTTACCATTTATGGTGTCCATCAAGTGACACCCACCAATGCCATTAAAACCACCATCTTGACCTCCATTAGCACTACCAACCCACTAGTTAAAACACTCTTCACACCACAATAAGTAACACTCTCAGTTTACAATAACCACGCAAGCATAAGCCAAAAGTGGATCACACAAAGCAAAGAATCAATGTGACCTGGCCCTTGCAGATTAGCCTTTTCAATGCCAAGTTCAAAAATGGTGGACATTGCATTTAAAGCTCTAACAATAGCTTCAATAATGTATCTGACGGTCTCTGCTGCATGTCCCTCACTCTAAATGCACATAACAGCACACATACTAAATGCAAGGACATTTAAGTAAATTCATATGGGCAAACCCTTTTCTGTACATTATTACACATCTCTCGTGTAAATCCTGATTATTCCCTTTTCTTCACACATTAGTTATCACACACAAAATGACCTCTCCCAAATTTATTTTTGTGTACCATACATAAATATAAAAAAAAATACATAATCAATACAAATCATGGACGTTAAACTTTTCTCTAACAATTAATTCAATTAATTTTCACATCAAATCAAATTCTTCAAATAGGTTATATAAAATTGTAAATTCAATTATTCTTTAGCCATCAACAAGGAATACATATGCACAAGTTTTTTTTACACTAGGAGATCAAGTAACTAAAATAAATGTTACTAGCAAAAAAAATAAAATTTAATTATATTAATTTTTATTTTTGAATTTAAGTTGAAAGAATTAAAGATTGCATAAACAATTTTCGTGCACAATATGGGAAGTTATTTGTTGTTGTATACTCCATAGTTGATTATCTATGTAATTTTTATTTTCACCCTTCATGCACTTACCATTTATGGTGTCCATCAAGTCACACCACAATAAGTAACACTCAGCTTACAGTAACCACACAAGCATCTTCCAAAAGCAATGGACCACACAAAGCAAACCATCAATGTGACCTTCCAGATGAGCCTTTTTAATGCCAAATTCAAAAATGGTCAACATTGCATTTAAAGATCTGACCATATCTTCAAAAATGTATCTGGGCAATATCTGCTGCATGGCTCACTCTAAATACACATAACAACACATAGTAAATGCAAGGATATTTAAGTAAATTCATATAGGCAAATCTATTCCTGTACATTATTTAACACATCTCTCGTCTAAATCCAGACTGACTCCATTTTCTTCACACACCAGTTATCACACACAAAATGAGCTCTCTCAAATTTATTTTTGTATAGGATAAATAAATATAAAAGAAATACATAATTAATACAAATCATGGATGTTAAACTTTTTCTAACAATTAATTCAATTATTTTTCACATGAAATCAAATACTTCAAATAGGTTATATAAAGTTATAAATTCAATTATTCTTTAGCCATCAACCAGAAATACATATGGAAAAGTTTTTTACACTAGGAGATCAAGTAACTAAAATAAGAGTTACTAATAAAAAAATTAAATTTAATTATATAAATTTTTGTTTTTGAATTTAAATTGAAAGAATTACAGATTGCATAAACAATTTTCATGCACAATATGGGAGGTTATTTTTTGTTGCATACTCTATAATTGATTATCTATGTAATTTTTTTTCACACTTCACTTACTTACCATTTATGGTGTCCATCAAGTGGCACCCACCAATGCCATTAAAACCACCATCTTGACCTCTATTAGCACTACCAACCCACTAGTTAAAGCACTCATCACACCAGGATAAGTAACCACTCTCAGCTTACAATAACCACACAAGCGTCAGCCAAAGCAATGGACCACACAAAGCAAACAAACAAAGCAAACAATCAATGTGACCCGACCTTACAGATGAACCTTCTCCATGCCAAATTCAAAAATGGTCAACATTGCATTTAAAGCTTTGACCATAACTTCAAAACATGGCTCACTCTACATCCACTTAACAATACGGCTTTTGCACCTATGCAATTCATTTTTTCCTCAAAGTGTTTTCTTCGATGAATTTTTTTTCTACATTTACAAATTTATTTTTTTCTATCAAAGAAAAAAGAAGTACAAAATCTACTGGGTCTTTTGGATCCGGATCCTTAAATTAAATAATAAACCATAGAATA
>Ga0209489_104690_pt1 | contig 24851 bp, 7 predicted proteins | sample SiratrowhiteBW_FD_187527 | JGI IMG/M metagenome (GOLD analysis project Ga0209489, IMG submission 187527) | Root nodule microbial communities of legume samples collected from California, USA - Siratro white BW (SPAdes) (version 2) | ecosystem: Host-associated > Plants > Roots > Nodule | place: USA...
GAGCGAAAAAAAAAAAAAAAACGCACGTGATTAATAATTAACTCCATACAAATCGGAGAAAAACCCTAAGAAATTGATAAGAAATCGGAAGAGTGGAAACCTGGTGAAATCTCAGAAAACGAACGGGGAAAAGCTCATAACGGTGAAATCAGGGAAGCGGAATGGAATCCGAGGAAGCAGATAAGCAAATTGGGGAGAAGAAGAAAAATTAATGAAAAGCAGAAAAGAAAAACAAGTAGCAAGAAAGATAGAACGTAATATTATTAAGACGGAGAATAAAAAGAAGATTGAAAAAGTAAGAAGGGGAAGGACTTTGCAGTAAAACGTAAAAAGTGGTTACAGGCGAAAACGCCGGAAGAGAGAAAGGGTTGTATTGTGTTTTGATTTTGAGGGAAAAAGTTGGGAGAAATAGAATTGAGGAAGGGACTGTGCAGAGGTGGGGTCCTCCAATGGCGGTACAACAACATAATCCTTGGATTTTCCCAAATGCTATTATCTTAACCATTAATTAACCATTTTCTATCTCTAATCGTTATTTTTATTTCCTTAATTATGTTTTTATCCTCAATTTTCAGTAATGACTTTTGCCTACGTTGACTTTTAAGAATTTAGTGTTCGCATTATATAAGTTTGAAATAACTCATTCATATTATGTGATTACCGTGATCTTCTTAGGCATGGTTAATGAGATTCATGTTAACCACATAAAGTATCATGTTTTTTTCCGTAAATTTCGATTTATTATTTTTCTCCCAGATTTAAATATTGCCATTTTACTCTTAGAAACTACAAAATGTATATTAGTTTTTTAGAGAAAAGTCAGAGATTAAATTTTATTAAAGAATGATGAAATTTTAGACAATAATAAATTATTAAATTTTTAATTTACATAATCAAAATAAAATTTTAACTGTTATTATCTTAAGAAATATCTTTAATAAAGTAAAACAGGTTTCACACTTTTTCTCTTGTATGATTTATGGACTTTAAAATCCAAAATTATTAGATACCTAAACAAACAATTTTAATCAGTCTTCATTTGGATAACAAAAATAAGATGTTTTTAAATAAGTGGTGATATTTTGACATCACTATTCATCTTTAATATCATTTAATACTAATATATATTATTATTATTTTATTTATATATAATATTTTATTAATAAAATACAGTGTCAAATAGAAATATAAATGAATATTGTGTCAAACTAGTATTTTTCTTTTTAAATTAAGCGAAAAAAGTTAATATTGAAATTTTTTACTATTGAGGGACTAACATTAAAAAAATGAGGAACTAAACAATTAGTTTTTAAATTCAAGGAAATCAGATATATATTAAATTTGGGGAAATAAAAAAATTATGCATATTTGATGGATTAAAACAATATTTAACAATATTGAAATGACGTGTTGGGACGTGAGTAGTCTCGTTAATGCTTATAAAGACTGTAATTTTTTTAAATTTACAAGATTATATATATATGTGAATTCGGAAAAGTAAAATTATATTTATTTTAAATTTTAAAAACTAAAAAATGTAATTAAATTTTTTATATCTTAAAAAAATTAAGGACTATTATGAAATTAATTTGTCAAACTAGATTAGCCTTGCACTGATGCATTGGTAGTCACATCTTTAAAATAATGAATTATTATATTCTTGTTAATATGGATGGAAAATATTTTATCTTAAAGATAATAATAATCTTTACTATTGTTATTTCAAGTGGTTAACGAATAATATACGTTGCTTGCATTTCAAAAAATATTGAAAAATAACGATTTATTTGCAAGAAATTATTTGTATTCATCGTCATTAAAACACTTTTTAAAAAAATAAAAAAAGAGGTGCATCAACCAAAAATAATTCACATCGGAAAAAAAAAAATAGAAAACTGAATAGAGATGGGTAGAGGAAAAGCATAACACCGAAGAAGGATAAATTGCTCTTTTGAGATTTAAAGAATATTCTCTAAAAGAAGCCATAGATTAATCCTCTTTTCTTAACTTTCTTCTAATATAATTACTTCTTTAAGAGAAATAACCTAAAAATAATAATTGTACATTCCTTAAAATAAGTTTATTTAAACGTATAAAAATGAGCAATAAGTAATTATTTTACTAAAAGACATTTTTAACTTTTTTACACAAAGAGACATATAGTTGTGGTAGGATATAATCCATAAATAATATTGTATCACTTCAATAGGGTTTTGATCTTCAAATAAAAATATATATATAAATAGAAAAAGGTAAATACACAGAGCACACTTTGAACATCAATTTAATATTCTTATAAGAAGGGATTAAATAGTTCTCCTATTATTTATTTAGAATGTGGTAATGAGCATGTGAACTCTTATGATTCTCCTATTAAATGATATACCTGAAGTATATAAATGACATGTTGTTTATGATTTATAGTCTAATTATTTTCGTATTTACAATACTAATTACAAACTTTAAAATATATATCAAAACTACTATATTCCTTATCTTTATTTATTATCGTTCGTTAATTGAGATATTAACACCTAAAATCTACTCCTCCAATTTCTGGATGCAAATTAGGTACTTCTTTATGTGTAAAATGTCTTACTATGTGTTAAAATTGGACTCTAAGCATTTAAAGATTTAAGTCTTTTAGATTCCTCACATCAATATTATGTGTATGACTTAGATTCCTCACATCTAGAATAGACTTTTATTTTATTAATAAAATATCTTCATAGGTATTAGTTACTTTAATATAAAAACTATTGACATATCTGTTTTTAATATAATAAAAAAATTACAATCTTAACACAACGATTGTAATCATGTCAATTTTATTTGAACTTTAAAATAATTAAATAAGTGTTTATAATTATCATATGTATTTATTAAAAATGAACATTAACCGTAATATACAATTAACTTTTAAAAATATTTAAAAATTTTAAATTCATAAAATAAGAAATAAATAATAAAATATTATTATTAAGATTAATTACATTATAACGTTAGTTTTTCTTTCAATAAACACATATAACAGAACAATTATTTAATAACTAAGAAAGTTCAAATAAAATTAATACAACTAAAATTTTTATACTAAAATTAACTTTTTTTCAATACTTAATAAACATACAATTTATCCCTATTTTTATTTTTAATTCTTTAGTCTTATTGTCAAGGATAGTTTCTGCATCATGGGGATTCTCTTGAAGATAAGAACTATAAATGGGAATTAAATGAATGCACAAGCTATGATCCTCATTGCAGAAACAAACTGGGTATTTAGATAAGTGCACCCACACAAAAAAATATACTATAGTGCTCAAGTACTCATTTATAAATAATACTCCTACACCACCAACACATAATATACATTCAATACTTTAGCTTTAAGTCTCTTTATATCCACTGCTATAACAATATTAAATGAAACTTTTGTAACAGATATACCCATATTATACTAATAGTAGTATATAAATTATATTATTTTTTGTGATCACATTTTTCTAATTTTATTTATTTTCATAATATTTTGGCAAATATCTTTTTATGACAAGAAGAAAAATGTAAATACTAGTGTTTTCACTAATAATAGCGTGTAAATATATATATATATATATATATAATATAATATAAATAATTGTATAGGGTTAGATAATAGATTTTACTAAAGAACTTCCCATCATGTGTTGAAATATAATAAAAATGTGTTCTATAATATTTCAAGCTTTAATAATAATTTTTTTTCTCGAAAAATGTCTAAAATTTTAATATAAGCGTACGTTATATAGTTAAAATTGAGGACATGACAGTATTTCTGTTCACTCTTTACTACTTTTTTTTTTTTAATCTTCGAGGACAATCCATCCCGTAAGAAAAAGATATGTATTTTCAATTTCACGTACTTTCCAAAATATCTATGCTATATTTTTGTGTTTTAGTAAATTAACATTTTTTAGGAACTATTTTTCCATAAAAAGATGTTGGAACAAGTACAATTACTTACGCTTTTCGATAGAAAAAAAAAATCACTTCGCACTTTGTAACATAGAAACAATGTCTGGTTACGTTGACACTCATGAAACATAAAAATTACAGCAAATACATTACCTAACATTTATCCATTACGTCTACCTTAATCCAACTTTCTGTATAGGAAAATAGTAGTTTAACACCTCCAAAAAAAAAAAATACTCACTTAGCAATCCACTTCAATAATATACATTAATATTTTAAGTTTAGTTTTAAAAAAAATTAAAATATTAATATTTTGAAATCTCAAGTGAGTGTTTTCTATTTCATGAAAGCCAAAATATCACCGTCTTCAATATAGTACATTATACTATCATTATTAAACAATTATCAAAGCACCAGACATTGACTTTTGAGCAACAATTATCAAATCGTATATCCTAATATTGGAATCAGCAACACTATCTGCTATCTCAAAGCACCAGACATTGACTTTTGAGCCTGATAGCTCATATTGCTATCCACAAACCAAACTCAAATTTGCATGATTGACACAATACAAAAGATAAGTTAGTTGAGTTAAACAACATTAAATACCAAAATAGGCCATGTATAAGAGAAGAGATGTAAAATAAGGGATAAAAGTAGCACTGATGAAAAGCAGTGAAGTTTTAACTAGCATCAAGTGACGCCTTATTAGGTAACTGGCTGTTGGCTGTCATGCAATTAATACAATCATTGGTAGCTTAGAGTTGTATGAGGACCAATGCAAGAATTCCAATAACAGACCATAAAACAACAACGTCCCATGCCTTTTACTCGTTATCCTTCATATGGACATACACATATTCGAACACAACGGGGCAAACAAGGCCTTGTACTATTCCAACAACCTCAACATAAAGGAATGACCAAGAATCATAGCTAAGCGGACCAAAAAGAACATTGGTACAGCACTCCGTGTCTCTGTAATGAACTTGTGCATTGTGTTATTAATTACCTTCATCCTATGTCAGCAATATCCAACTAGCTTGGAACCATGATTTCATGCCTACTACAACGTATCCAACTCACGATTTATTAAATACATATATTTTTAACACACTCACTTTTTGTTTCCATCCCCTACTGCCGTTGTACTTCGAAGTCTCCATTGAGTGTGAAATGCATGCATGACGAGACTAAATGCCAGTAGCTATTTTGAGCAAAAACAACAAAACTTCAACTACTTCATTTCTCCACTTAATGTTGCTTCATCATCCTGAGCATCCAGTTCTTGTTCCACACCCTTGACCTGTAAGCGCGGGAAGCAGCATTAAATAATGCTTTAAGCAAATACAGTATAAATGAATAATTCGTATAAAATCGCAATCATTTTACTAACTCTCCTTGAAATGATAAATACCACAGTCAATGCATTACAAAATTCAATCTAAGAAAATAGAATAAATAATATATATGGAAAAAAAATTGCACTGCCATTTGATCAACCGCTATGCATGATAAATTTATTGACTTGTATAATAGTAGTCCTAAAAGCCATATCAATGATGATTCTTTTATTGATTGTTAGCGTAATTTTTTTTCAGTGATTGTGGATATAGATTGAACTCAAAAAGATACTTCACTCATACAAATTATTGGTGGGATTAGCTAATCTTTGTAACAGGTAAGCGTAGTCCATAGTCCACATCTTAATGCAATGGTGGCGAAAGACAACTGACAATTCTAGTAGGGTGACTCAACGGACAAGGCTCCTAGTTGGTGGGATCAAAGGAAGGAAGGCAGATGCTTTGGTTAAATATACAATACAATTAGCAAATTTTACAAATAAATTTAATTAGTCCCCTAACTTTACCACTGTAATATGAAAGTTAACTTGAGAATGTGCATGGAGCATGCAAACCAATTCAATGCTAAAGGAAGATAAAGTTCAGCATCAGGTATAATAAAAATGATAAAAACATTATGCTCATCACAAAAAGATATTGCCAAATTTGTTACCTCAGGAACATAATGCATCAGCATATTTTCAATGCCTGATTTCAGAGTCACTGATGAACTTGGGCAACCACTGCATGCCCCTTGCATTTTGAGTTTCACTATTCCAGTATCTCTGGAGAAATCCACAACAGAAAATACCAGTCAATAAAAATACCAGTCAGATAATTGACTCAAATATTAACACTTAGTACAGTATAGTCAATAGCGGCTCTGTGGACAATTCATGACAGTAGGTTAGTTTAGTTAGAACAATTGACACTGGATATGTATAAAAAGAAGAGGGAAACAATAGAATGACCGTTTTAGATAAGGAGTAGGGACTGGGAGGGAAAGCCATGACAACGACTCAAGAATTTTCTGGGAGTTGAGAAATATGTTTCTGTACTATCAATCTCCTAAGGATTCTTAAGAATTATGCAATAAAGTTAATCTTTTACCATCTGTTCGCCTATTTTCTACTCAAGTTGTATCAGAAGTCAGTCTATAATATATCCATGCTCTCTCTTCCTCCTCAACATTTTCATGAAAGTGTTCCAACACCAAAAATAAAATAAAATAAAGAAGTTAAAAGGAACTTACGGGTCAAAACCTCTATATACAATGTCGCCACCATCATCTTGCACTGCTGGCCGAATACGAGTCTCTAACAGTTCCTTGATCATGGCAACTGTTTCGGAATCATCCTGTATTGAAACGCGTATATGTACCATTTAGTTCTGCCCTCTCAAACTTACGACATACAACATGATTAAGACGCGCAAATCTCATACACCAGGACACTCAGACCATGGTACAGAGTCTTAAAAATATTGTCTGGATGTTTACTAAAATAACATGATTAGCTAAGATATTTGTTAACGATCTCATCTTTACTAGCAATATGACTAAAGTAGTGTATATAAGTTAAAGACACCTCTCACACGAAGTACTAACTTTTGATGTATTTCAAACCAGAACCTTAAAATCTAAGATGATATAGGGGACTTTTCCAATGATTATTGTTGGACATATCAGTCCAGGATCAGATCATTCACGCGTGTCCAATCCTTAATGGGAGGTGAAATACTTGCTTCAAGAACTAGCTTTCAGAGTTGAGTTAGGTCAAGATTCAAAATTCTAACACTTAATAGTGCGAACCGCATATCAAGCACAGTTATTTTTTCTCTAGGGATTTTGTTATCGTTCTCCCACGAGGATTAAACATCCGAGAAACTCTAATCTTGAGAAATGCTTACTTGGTGAATAGCTGTGTCCATGGCGGCGGCAGCTTGAGAATCCAAAAAGAGAGGCTGACCGGAAGAGTAGAAATCCATAATAGAGGCAAATACTTCGGGTTTCAGGAACTCCCAGGCAGCGTCATCCGATTTCGTGACGGTAACGAAATCGGATCCAAAGAAAACGCGAGTAACGCCTGCAAGGCAAAGAGGGAGGAAGCAGATAGAATCCCAAAATAAAGAGGAAAACGAAAAATTGAAGGAAGAAAGTGAAGAAAGATACCGTCGATTGCGAAGAGCGATTTAGCGAGGGGGGAATTCATGGCGGAACGAGGGTTAGGGAAGTCGGCGCTGCCAACGTCCATGACAGGCTTGCCGGGATAAAACATGAGAGAGGAGGGATTGGGCGTGGGCTGCGTTTGGATGAACATGCTCCTACGTTGCCCTGTGCAATCAGAAATCAAGAGCCGTTGTATTGGAAAATTGAGGAAAATGGAAGAAGAAAGGCACAAACCGGTGGAGAATCCAAAGGGAGAAGAGGAGAAAGCATTGCAGCGGAACACGGTGGTTGCGCAGTGGCGGCGTGGGATAGAGAGCGGAGTGTTGTTATTGTTAAAGTGCGTCGGTGGTCGGAATGGAAGACGCGCTCGTCTTGCCAATCGCCAAACACTGCCTGTCATCGTTTCTGATTCTAATGCTTCCACAACAACGCTTTCTCTCGCTCATTCTTAGTTAAATATCGCATGCTATAAATATAATTTTTTTATAATAAATGTTATTATATATTTTCCTTCCGTTATATTATTTAGATTTTTTTAATATTTAACTTTTTATTACTATAATCAATCACTTTTATTATATTTGTATATTATATCATTTATCATATCAAATCTACTAAAATCATCTCATTTGAAACAATTCTTAATGGTGTAATATGTTTTCATTAAAAGTTACCATTATGAAGTATCGTTTGATTTTGTTATTTTTTTATTTTTTTTTTATTAAACATTCATTAGAGAATTCAAATTATCCTTTTTGTTTTTTGGATTCGTTATAAATGAATAGTTAGGAAGAAGCCAAGGCAAAATAGCTGTCGATTTGATTGTCGTGTTTCAGACGTACAGCAGAGTAATTATAGAAATTGTTTACTGAGTTCAGAAAACATTGATAAATAAGAGGAAACTATGTACTGTTTTAAATAAGTACTTGTCCTGGGCGGGCGTTAATGAATAATATTTTGTGGTGGGTTGGTTCTCCCATTGACCACAGAATAAAGGTCGCTGTCAATAATTGATAGATTTAACTTCATTCAATGTTATTTTTCTGCATTTAATATACGTTTCATTTTTTTTAGCAGTAGTTCCATTACGCATGCCTTATTTGGCATCTTGATTTAGTAGAGTGGCTGGTAGGAATAGGAAAGTGAAAAGAACCAATAACATCATTCCAGTAAGTAAATTATTTAAAACGAAAATGGAGTTTGCTTGGCTCGCATGCAAATGACCCTTCCTCCACCACTCGGAGCCACACTTAGGTCCCAACTAAAGTTTATTCCTTCAGCAGCCCTTCATTTCAGAATTACTTCTTCCCCTACAATCTTGACGATGCACATGCATGCTTTTGGAACCACTGCTTCATTTCAATTCAAGAGCCTTAAAATCTAAAGCTAGGTAGTAAGGAAAAGGAGCATTAGTATTATTATAATCTAACTCTAATCCTGTAGGCGAAAAACCTGCAAATGTAAATTCCATAATAATCCTCCGACATCCCGCAGGAGGCTATATACTATCCATTAAGAAGATGGGAGGCAAATCAAAATCTTTTCCTCTTCACCCGCGAAATATCATCAAAACTGTCATCACTCCAAACTTGTCCACCACCACCACCATGTCTGAAATTCTCTTCCTGCTCATCCATATTTCTTGTTCTTCTGGGTGGCACATTTCCTGGTCTTCCCTTGATTCGCCTGTCAAAGTCCCTTTCCCTCATGTTGTTGCCTCCTCTTTCATGAAAATCTGAATCATCTGAACAGAATCTATAGTGCCTAGGTCCGTCTTCAGCATTAAGGTGAAAATTTTCACCAACGTTGTTATTGTAAGGAGGTCTGAACGAGCGCACAGGTCCTCGTCTCTCACCAAACCTTCTCCTGTCCTCACCATTTCCTTCCCCACTGAGCTCAAGTAACCTACCAGAATGCATGGGTCCCCCATAGTAGTCATCATCATTGTCCGCACGGTCCCGGGGATCTACAACATCAAACCTCCGGTTCCTGATTAGGATTCGACCAGACCTTGGATGGCCATGGTCCCTTGCAGAATCCATGTCCCTCATATCATTAGAAGGTCTTGACATAAACGAGGGTGAGCCATGCCTCCTCACCACTCTCTCTGCAGGGAAAACAGGGCGATCAGGGGACCTCATTCTGTCAACCCTGTAAAATGGTGATCTTCTATGGGCTAGTTCCGGATGTCCACCAAAACCGTCAGGGGATCTTCTTCTAGGAGGAGACCTTCTTCTTGGAGATGACCATGGTCCGGGTGAGCGACTCCTAGATCTTATGGGTGACTTGGAACGAATTCGAGGAAGTCCCCTCCTCGGCAAGGAAGAAAAATTCCTACTTCCCCTTGTAAACCGACCATCCATTCCCTCAAATGTCTGGGGCCGTGTGAACATTGCATCCATGTTATCCTCAGGCAAACCTCTCAAAAATTTATCATTGTGCCTCACGCTAACCAAGTCTGAACCATCACCAATACATCTATTTGGACTAATGTTTCTTGGATTTCTATGACCAATTTGGATGCCATCTCTTCCTCCTGGTGAACGCCTCCTTGGTGCTATATAAGACCCGTCACTCAGTGGCTTTCTACCTAATCGACCATTCCCAACATATGAGCCATCGGGTGCAACATTGTTGTACTCCAGATCAGTATTGGCAAAAGCAGATGCATATTTTGGCCGCGGCCCACGGAACTGATTTGGACCATTATAAAACTCACCAGAAAATTCCCGGTCAGATTCCCATTCACTACGAACTGAGTCTAGACGACTATTGAGTCTTCCTCGACCACGCCCAAAATTCAACCTAGAGTTTCTAGGGGACATATCTTGATGTCTTTCTCTTGAAAATTTGTGAGGGCCATCAATGTAAACATCATCTCTGAAAAACAAAACAAGAATACGACTTGAGGAAACCAAAACAAACTCAGTGCATAAAGTAGAGATAAGTTATTTATACGACTAAAAAGTATACCTTCCTCTGTGTAATTTATCCCCATCAAGTGTGTCAGACAATACATCTCTTCCAGCTCGAGTTGACAGTTGTGATCTGCCTGAGATGGACCTAGTTTTACCAGGGGATGAAGAACTAGTAGCTCGAGACAGATCTATAATTCTCCCTGGATTACCACCATTATTAACATCTTTGGATGCATCATTTGCACTTGCAGACAATTCTATATTTGGCAACTCTAGCTCAGTTTGTTTAATAGTGTCAGTTGTCTTGACAACCTCATCAGCGCAGTGGACATCAACCGTATTGCTTCCATTAGCAGCTTGATTGGAAAGCGATTCTGTCACCAGAGCTTCAGAGACGTTTTTCCCTTCCAAAATATCTAATGCTTTCATTTGCGAAACATTAACTGGTTTGTTGCCATGAGCAGCAATGTTGGATTTCTCGTCATCCAATGACTCTTGCAGACACACATTTTTGTCAACGACCTTACCAGACCTCTCCTGCATTTCAATGTCCATACCATCTTCACTATTTATTTCATTTTGATTTGCACTCTTATTGTCATTTTCCACTACCTGATATTGAGCAGTACAATCACCGCTCACCATTCCTTTCTCAATCTGCTTATTTACAAAGTTACTACCGTCAGGGTGCTCGACTTCTCTTACCTCACATATGGTGTCCTCTGCTATGGATGGATCCAGTGGTTCCCGAACCTCTCCATCTTCATAATCATCATCTTCAACATATCGCTCAGTATCCACAGCAATAGTTACAGCGTGATTTTCATCTGACTCGTAATCAGAACCATAAGAATCATCCTCCAACATGTCACCTGATAGGGTTATCTTTTCTTCATCACTTGCACAGCCTTCACCGGAGCCTCGGGTAGCAGCCAGAGGCTCATTCATGAGTTTCAATCTGCATGCATCACGATCGGCAGCATTTTTTTCCTCAGTACTAACAGAAGAAATTTTCAGGCTAGGATTTTTCAGCTCAGAACCATTATCAACCACAGGCATAGTAATTGTTTCTATGGCAACCTGCTCAGCATTCAAACAAGCTCCACGACAAACTTTCTCCACATTGTCTCCATCCGTAGTACCACTATTTTCAATCTGGCTTACTACGTTTTCACTGGCTGGCAACTCTGCTGTACACACAGGTTTCACTGGACGACAAGGTGCCTCAGCAGGAATATGTGTTGTCTCGCGAAAAACAGACATCGCCAATGAAGGAGAAGAATCATCCAACCCTTGTTGTAATTCTTTATCCAACTGACCCGTTTTACTCGCTGCAGCATTGGATCTTTCCTGATTACCTGTGTGATCTTGTTCCTGTTTAACTGAGACAGTATCAGCTTTCATTAAATTGCTAACGTTTGACATCTTCGAAGATTTTACAGCGAGAGGCTGAAATAGTTCTTGTTTAATAGTCACACTGTCTAATGAACCCGCAGTAGAGCTATTAGCTTCTTTCAAATCCTTCTTCAAGTTCTCATCAAACGGTTCTGGTTTTACCAACCTAAAACTAGAAGTATTTGCATCACCTGACGAAGCCACACTAGATAAGTTTATATTGGAAATAGAACTACCAGAATTCAGTTTAACAGGTAATTTAGAGGGCTCCTCGGTATATTTCTTAAGAAGAGGAGAAAAAGATAGATTACTCGACTCATCAAATCTAAATTGCTGTCCACACAACCCAGATGAAAAAGTGAAATCTTGTTTCTGTCTCTCTTCACAGATTGGCTTTACAGATGGAACACTTGTTGGTCGTGTCATCCCTGTAGAGCACATTAACTGCTTTTCAACAACTGAATTTTCAGTAATTTTCAGCCCATCAACACATGTTTTAACCAAGCCAGCTTCAGTCCCAGGTTCTTCCCATGCATCCATTGTAGTATTAAGATCCCAGTTTGCCCTGTTAGAATGAACAGGAGTCTTGTCCCTATCAGTTTTAGCATCAGTATTTAAACTGTGAGAACTGCAGTCTTCCTTGCTTAAAGATAATTCCAATGAGACAGATTCCGCTTTCTCTATTTTTAGGCGATTCTTGTCATTCTCCGTGCTAACAGCTGGAAAGAGGTGTTCCTCTAAGCTTAAAGATAAACTAGTACTTCCTGAAACTAAAGGACTCTCTTTTCTACAAATATCTTTGACATTTTGCTTGCTCACTTCAGCTCCAATGCTAAGAGCAAGACCTTCCTTTGCAGCCAATAAGAGTTCAGGATTGCCCTTGATAATTTGGGATTCCAATTTTTTATTGCTGTCTTCACTGAGTATCACCTTCTCTTTGCTATCCATGACATCCAAAGTACATGATTGAGTACCAAGGTTTGGTTCCTCAAGTTTCGGTATAAGCAAGCAAGAGTTGCTTTGCCCCGTGTTAACATTGGTAACATCGGTACTTGCTTTCTTATCTTCAAGCGCTGGGATTCCATTGGCATCAGATAAACTAGAAGAGCTGGTAGAAAGAGTTGAACCCGGTGAAGTGCTTGAATGTTCCTTCCGCAAGGCATCGCTTTCTTCTGAACGTGAAGCCTCTTCAAAAGAGGATGAAGAAGGCTGAATAAATGGAAACCTTCTTTTCTTGATAGGTGCACCTGCAATACTGGCATTTGTCAATGTTGATCCTTGAGATGTGCTCGAATTTTCTTTACGTTGTATCTCAGTTTCTTCAGATAGAGAACATGGTTCCTCAGACACGGGTGAGGAAGAAGGCTGAAACGAAGGGAATCTCCTTTTCTTGATAGGCACACCTGCAATTAAACCACTAAATTGCCCAGCATAGGACTTTACCCCGGTCTGTCAATAGAAGATCAAGTAATCAATATCCAAAAAAGAACAAATTGGCATGGTTCTCTAATCGTAGTTAGCTGTAAATCAGAAAGGAAATAAACACCTCTTCATGTCCTGAAACAGGCATGACTCCAAAGTAGTCTTCTAAAACGCTCACAAGTCAAAAACCCTTCGTTTAAAACTTCAGTTATTATGATTGAATAGCAAATCCTCAACAAAATTATTGAAGTAAGCTAAAAAATCTGGCACTGAATTAACCATAGGCGGGCATATCTATCCTCTAAAAAGCTTCTCCTTTCCAAGTAAAACAATCCTAGCCTTACTCTGACTTCCAAGGTAAAGACAGAGTAGTAGCGTCAACCTGCAAAACACACCACAAAAACACAAGATCATAAACTCCCTTGAACAGATTATCGGTCGACAATCAAAGTCAAAAAAAACAATTTAACAAACTGCCCGTGTGCAAATTTAATTAACCCTCTGGTCAACCATCCCCTCGTAAAGTTACCTTAGATCCAAAACTAACCGCCCCACATAATCATAACAAACAAACTCCACACCAGTCTCTATAAACACTTCGAAATCACCTCAAAACGCAGACAACAAGCAGAAAGCACAAATCCAAGCAAACTACCATGAACAGATCCACCACAAAACGACCCACAAGGCCAAAATTCACCAAAACAGAGTCAATCAAACGACGTAAAAAGATCCACTCGAGTTCATAAAATCAGCAGAAACCAAGGAAGAACCCCTTCCAACTGCAAAATTAGAACAACAACCTTGAACCGAGAGAACCCGTGAGACGAAGCAAAAGGGTCTCAGAATCGAGTGCCGCGGAATCAGATCTAGACCGAGAAACGAAAGTAATAAAGTACACGGCACGGCATCATCGCAAAACAAAAAAACAAGCCGAATCGCAGGGCACGGAAATATCAACGGGGGGCAAATGAAAAACGCCAGATCTTGACGAAGAAAGCAAAGAAGGTGATAAAGACGAACCTGATTGGTTGTGGGAAAAGAAAGGGGTAAAGAAAACAAAGGGGTTTGGTTTGGTAAGGGTTGAGGTCAAGCTCTGCAACTTCCACGACACAACAACCAAGTGGGAAACCAAGAAGGAACGAGCGAGAAAGAGATAAAAAGGAATCTCTTTCTCTCTCTATCTCTAACCTCTATCTTTCTTCTGTGTGTATCTATCTAGAGAGAAAAAATTAGGGTTTGCGTTTTTATGCTGATTTTATTGACTTTGTGAAAAGGGGTGCTTATCTTCGTTTCTATATATTCTATTCCACCGATGTGACGCATCAACTAACGTATCGCCATGTGTTATCTCCTTACACGTGGATCCTTCTCCTCTGTTGATTTTCTATCCTTTCCTCTCGTCCGTTGGATCTAAAGTTGTGACTTTTTGTTGTGGTTCGATCTTTAACCTAATTTCTTTATCGCTTTGTTTATTTCAATCATTCAATGGACCAAGAATAAAGTATCGTGCAAGTTGTCCAACAACGCCATTTTATAATAATTTAATAATGACCTAGATTTTCATATAAAAAAATACTAAAGTTTTATATTAATTATTATATCTGCTATATAGGTTAATAAAATTTTTTAATATATTTTATCCACGATTATATTATAAATCAACGATAAATTATTGAAAATAATTCTCTGAAATTTTTGTATGATTGTTATAAAAGATAAAATTTATCTTTTAAATATTTAATAAAATTTATATATTTACTATTTAACAGAAAGTATATGTGTTAGTTTAGATTATTTGTATATTTATCTATATATTCATTATTTTGTAGGTTTTATATGACAATTCTGGTGCTTTTTGTGGCATCACGGCTTGATTAGAAAAATACGGGCTTCCGGATATACTTAAAACAAACAAAATTATTATATTTTAATGATAAATAATATATATATATATATATATATATATATATATATATATATATATATATATATATATATATATGGATATCGATAGATGATTTAGTAAATATGAGATAACTTTTTAATTATATGATGAATAGAATATCATATATAAAATATGATTGAACAACCTTCTTTGTAGATTTATTATAATAAAAAAATAATATTTTTTTAGATTAAAATAAACACATAAGTAAAAATTCAACTTAAAATACTTATTCAAAAGTCAAGTAAAGCACGTAACTTGTTTCTTATATGTAGTTTGAGTTTTTTCCGACAACGTGTTTGAAATTTTGTAGTCACAACTTTAATAGGAATTCGTTATAATAATTTCTTCAACAATTTTTTTAGTTATTAAAGTATTGTTTATTTTTTCATACTGTTGCATATTTTTAAGAAATATATACTAAAATTTTCTTTGGAAATTAATTTCAAAAAAATATAAAAGAATTTTATTTTTACATTACTTATTTTTACTTAATTTTATTTCAAAAAAATCTTTAAGAATTTAGTTTTATTACTTGAGAATTTGTATTTTTACTTTTAAAAAAACAAAATACCTTTCTTGAGATGAAGAAACTAAATGTGTTATGTAGATATTTATAATATATATATTTATAGTGATAGATTTCTTTAAGATTTTATTTTCAAAGTAAAATAATTAATTAAGAAATTATCACCGAATATATGAAACAAATCAACTATTTCCTAGTAAATAAAATTTTCAATATTTAAATGTATATATCGAGATCAATTACACAAATAAAATTTATGAATATTCTTCATTAACTAAAGCAAAACTACTTTACAAAGTTATGCAACAAACACACAAAGAGTAAAATATTGAAATTTGTACGTTACAAAGTTATACAACAAAACACAAAGAGTAAAATATCGAAATTGATATACAGTTGTATACAAAATAATCATAACTCCAAATATAATATCATAGATTCAGTAAATTTAATTTAATTCATTTTAGAACACTTTATATGAACATGATTAAAAATGTATATAAAACAACCAATTAAACAAAACTCTCATTAAACCTATTCTGTCAATAACTGTCGCACAACACAATTAATTAAATTATACAAGTTAACATTTTTAGTTATATGTATTTATCATCTAACCTAAAGTATATCAGTCAAAGATAATGTCAAACAAAAATTAAAACAAGACAAGTAAATATTTTTCATGTTTTATATCATATTAAAATCAAATCACATATCATCTCAAATCTAAAAATTTACCAAACCCTCTTTATATTTCTAAATTTAATCCAGGTGAACACATTTAAATTCATGATCACATAATCAGTAACAATAATGATTTTCATAGTATTTTTTTTAATCAGAATGAATCCAATATAAGACACAAACTTCATTTATTTCGTTATCAATAACATTTAGTAATTATTTCATAATTAGAATTAAATTCGAATAAACACTTATATTTATCTGACCTTTGCTGTTTTATAAACAATAAGAAAATGAGGTAGAAAACACATAAAATTTTAAAAACATAGTGAACAAACAGATCAAAAATTAAACGTTGAATCAGGTGAAGGGATGTTACTACTCAACTACATTGATAAAAACTTCAAAACACAAACACGTAAAAATATAAAAAAAATTAAGAGTATACAAAATTTAAAATAAAAAAATCCTCTAAATTTAATAAAAAATATATTTTATGTTTATCTCCTATCTAATAGGACGTATTTTTTTAATTTAGACAACAAAATATATCTTACAATATACCTTGCATTGTTTATTTATTTATATATATATATATATATATATATATATATATTTATTTATTTTATTTTTTCTAAATTCCTAAATTCTTTATTCGTGTAGTTGGGTAATACTTGAAAAACGGGACCCATTTAAAATTGAATAAGAGTTGGTATAACATTTTGGTGGTTGTTGAGTTTAATTGCTAGATTTCTTTTTCACGATGAATATAAATAAGTAAACATCTTATCTTATGAAAACAGGTAATAAACAAGGGAGATAATAATATTATATGACACTAAAAGAATCAATTAGAAAATTTTAGGAAAATAATTTATTCCATTTTATTTTGTACATTATGAATATTCATCCTTTTCACATGAAGTTTTGGATGCTTCACTCACTTGTTACATATAATATATATTTCTTTAATTCCATAGTCTTAAAATATTTTCTACATATAAATTGTAGGAAATGTAATTATGTTGAAAATGATTAGAACACACCTTTTAATTTTTAAGATTAAATTGTGACTACAGTGGAATCAACTGATTATGACTTAGGTTCCCTTTTTCCAGTGTTGCAGAGTGAAACAGAAAGAGTGAACTGATTAAACGACGTCGTATGGTTGCGTTCAGAGTTGAGCAATGCCATTTCGAGCTCACACTGCAACTGCAAGCTTGCGGTGGTGTTTTCATTCTCTTCACCTTAGCTTCTGTTCTTTGGCTCTGTCAAAACCTCATCAGGTTCACTTCAAATTCCTCTCTCTTTCTCAATTAAATTAATAAATCATATTTGTGTTTTTCTCAATCCTTTTCTCCGCACTCAAACCCTAGTTTTCTGCCAATTGCCACGAATTTTTGCCATGGTTGGAGCGGAAAGCTGCTTCTGCAGTTTCCTCCTCGCTTTTCATCGGGAAATCTTCGTATGGAAGGTTTGTCTTCCTCTTTAGATTCTAGAATATTCTTGTGCGAAATTCAAATGGTATTATAATTTATTATAATATTTGTTGACTCTCTTGTCTTCTCCCTTGATAGGTCTCTGTTTGCTTCCAAGACAATACGAACTGGAGATTGTATTTTAAAGGTTCCTTACAGAGTGGTATGCTTCGCATTCTAAGTTGTTCTCGAGTGTTATGTTATGGCACTGCTCACACATGTCGCAATAACTGCTTTGCTCTTGACGGTATTCATAATTGGTTTTGCAGCAAATAACTACTGATAATCTCCCTCATGAAATCAAATCTTTGATTGGTGAGGAAGTTGGAAATATTGCGAAACTTGCTATTGTTATTCTCACTGAGAAGAAATTGGGTCAGGTAACCTCATTTGTTTGCTCTGATAATGATTTTCATCTGAATTTTAGGAGCTTTTGAGCTCAAATTTTATAAAACCAGGTATAATTTTGTGTAGCTATGTTTAGTTTAGAATTCTTTTAGTTTAACAAGAAATACATCAAGATAAAGGGTAAAAGAAAACTACAGAGACAGGGCTGTATAAGAAATTCCCCTGAACAAAAGTATGGAACTGAAAAATAATGTATTCTTGACGTATATTATTTGAGACTTGTGTCACATTTAGCTTAGAGCAAACTGAATCTATAACATCTTTGTCTGAATGATAGGACTCTGAATGGTATCCTTATATCAGCTGTCTTCCACAGCTAAGGGAGCTGCACAATACGGCAAGTTTTTGTCCTTTTTTCTTACTTGTATAATGTTTAGTAGTGCTTTTTCCTGGCAAAAATGTTCTTCTAATGTATGGTATTTCTATAGAATCTATTTCTCTTTTCTGTAATAATGGCCACTTTGCTCATGTACAAATTTTAGGCTTTGAAATAGGTCGTACTATTAGTTTGTTTCCTTAATTATTCTTTTGAAATAATTAATGGCCATTTTTAATACAGTTTTTGGACCTGGAAGATAATTAGGAAGACCTTTACTGTGGGTTGAATTTTGAACATTTTTGTTTCCATCCAGGTATTTTGGAATGAAAGTGAGTTGGAAATGATTCGTCCAAGTTCAGTTTATCAGGAAACTATTGACCATAAGTCTCAAATTGAAAAGGACTTTTTGACAATCAAGCGTGTAAGTACTTTTCATCATTATCTGCTTTTAAATGTTCAAGTTGTTTCTCAATCTATTATTGTTGAAATTTTTTGCTATTCTATATGCAACACTAGGTTTCTGCCATGTGTAGGGATTAAAACATATTTTTACCTTGGCTAGTATGTACTTTCACTTTTAATTTTAATTATGCAGTTGACTCCAGTTTTTTTTTTTATTATCTATCTTGGGATAAAGCAAAATTATTTTGCTTTTTAGGAAATATTATAGGACAAGAAACCTTGTTACAAAATAGAGGGGAATTAAAATCCCAAAAACTATACAGAAGAATGTTAGATTCTTCTGGTGTATGTGAAGTCATGAGATGATGAAGTGAGTACCTTTATCAATAGTCACTTAGAAGGTTTTATCTATTAGAATGAAGAAATTTATTGTTTTCTTTTACAATGCAATAGGTGTTTGGGTCAAAGTATTATCCTCATATGAGTGGCTAAAAAAACTAAGTGGCTGTTTTGGAGACTGATTATATTAAATTTATCCTCCTAATTCAGGTTTTTGAATCTGTCCATCTAAGTCTTGAAGATTTTACTTTGAAGGACTTCATGCATGCATACACACTAGGTAAAGCAAACACTTGAAAAGGTTGTGCTTCCATTGTATGTTCAATTTATAGGGTACAATGTTTTTAATTGATCTTTCATGTGTGAAAAGACCAAGGAACTGCATGTAAGTTTGACTGTGGTCAATTTGAGGGTTGTTATAGCCTTGTCTGTAATAAGTTTGATGTTTACGAATTTTAATAATCATATACGTGCATGAAATTAGTTTTGAAGGTGGCTGTATGGTTTATTTTTTGTATCATTGTATTTTTTAAGATGTAACTTGTTTTGTAAAACACTCTGCTTGGGAGCCCGATGATGTAGCCCTTGACTTAATGATTAATCTTATGCTTATTGTTTATTATTATATCTTCTTACTCTTTCTTGACATCTCTCATAGTGTGTTTTGATTGTCTCATTCCAGATTTATCCGATTGTTCAATAAGTAAAATGAGAAAATGACCCAATATTATCCTAATTTCTGGTTTAATTTATCTTTCATCAAACATTTGATTATGTTATCTGATCCGAATAATTTTGAGAATTATTTTTCCATAATCTACTTAAGTTCTCGATTACTATCTACAGTGTTGCCAAGCTGTTCATAAGGGTTAATGTAACAAGTGTATATTCTGTCAACATTTTTGTATTCTTTGGACACTATTAATTCCACGTCTTTCTTCTCACCTGTTCTCCTAATCCTCAAAGCCTAACCTTTCTGTTGGAACGGAGAGAAAATGAGGAGGGAAAGAAAAAAAGTTGAATTGAAGGTAAAAGGGGAGGGAATCAATTTTTAAATTTTGTTTCTTAAAGTAAACTTTTCTCTTCTTCTCTCCATTTCTATTTAGCAAAGCAAAAGAAGATGCATTATTGGCCATATTTTCTCTATCTTTTTCTTTCCTCGCTCTTTTTCCTTAACCGCACAGGTTAAGTTCAATTGCAACTCAAAATTTAGATGTCTTGTGTTGTATTGATTAATGAATATGACGAGTGCTGATGATATTAGGTCAGCTTGATAGACAAACAACGCGACATATTTCTTGATATGCATTTCAGTGGTTCTGAATCTCATAGTTATCTACTTTTGTTCTTTATAGTTGCTGGTGGTACATTGTGTGGCTATTGGGAAATTTGTTTAGCTTTGGACTTTTTCAATGCAAGCATAGGATAGGAGGGGATTATTAAGTTTGTTTTTTTTGTGAATAAGTGTTTTTTGCAAAAAGGGTAGGATCGTCAGTGAGGGTAATATTTTGTCCATGTGGCTTCTGTTTGGGGCTTTTCTTTTGTGTTTCCTTATAGACTTCCTGTAATAGATGCACACTCTGGATTTTGAGTCTTTGTAGCTGATAGTCTTTGGATCTTTTATGATCTGCCTGATCTTTACTCAGACTAAATTTTGAGAGGTGTTGATAAATCTCGTTTATTATTACGTTGTTTTCAATATGAAACCCATTCTTAGTTCTATTTGATCACTTTAATGTTGAATTACCAGTTGGTTCTCGAGCATGGGGAAGCACAAAGGGTTTAGTTCTGGTATTGCTACTGTATGAAGACTTCTCTTATATTTTATGCTTGGTCCATAGTTAGTTTTTTAATATTTTTATAGATTCCATTTGCAGATTTCTTAAACCATGATGGAGTTTCAGAAGCAATTGTAATGAGTGATGACGACAAACAATACTCAGAAGTTTGATCTCTCTCTCTCTCTTGCACACATGCATTCCTGCCTTGTATCTAATCTATCATTGGTTATTGGAGCCTGATTAAAATGGTTATTAAACAGCTCAACTCCCCTCCTCTAAAAAACATGAAAGTCAATTTTCTTTTTCATGTCCTGGGCATTATTTCTTTTGTTTTCGTGTTGTATCTCTCACATGTTATGCTCAATTATTCTGGCTTATGCATTTCCAGATCATACAGTAAAAGTTTATCCTAAAGGAGGAAAAAGATCGAAGGGATACACAAATGATATGATGAGAACAGGGGCATGATAATGGACTTACTTATGATAACAGGCACAAAACTAAGAGGGGATGGGGTTCAAAAGGAGTGAATTGGCAATGTAGTATATCATCGGGTTGTTAGGAGGGGAGGGATTGTTTAGATGAAGTGTGTGAATCATGAATCGTCTCTCAATTTATTTTTCTATTGATTTGCACTCTTTTCAATAAGACTCTTTAGCATAATTTAAATGAGAAAAACTACACCTAAGACATACACGCACTCACACTTATGCACTTGAATTTTAATTTAATTTTGCAATTATGCGCAGATTATTGCTGATCGTGACTATGCCCCTGGTGAACAGGTCATTTACTATGGTGCTAGCAAATTTATATTATAAAGTTGGAGCATAATTTTCTGTATTTTGTGAGCTGGAATTTATTACAAAAAATTTAGGTTTCATCATTTCCCTTCTTTTACTCAATGGAATTAATTAGTGACATCATTCCTGAAACAACACACATTACTTAGTTTTCTCTATAACATTTGAGAAAAGAGAGAGAAAATATTTTGAAAAATGATTTTATTATCTTAGTAACAGCGTTACAGCGCCATACCATACATACACATGTGCACATGTAGTAGATAGATATATAAAGACAGATTTACAAAATGAGTATACGAGCTACTATGCATTAACATTCCCCTCTCAAATTGGAGCTTATGAATTATATGCCCCAAGTTTGTTAAAATTAAACTCAATTTGTGCCCCCTAAGATACTTGTGAAAATGTCAGATTGTGTAACTAGTAACCATACAACTAGGAAGAAATTTTTCTCTAATAAAGTAACCATCCACTTTAATATATTTGGTTTTCTCATAAAAAAGATGGATTGAAGTAATATGGATGGTGACCTTATTATCACAAATAACTTCATTTGTGAGACTTCAGTAAATTTTAGTTAATGAATTGATTGCTTGAATTTAATGAGGCATATTGGTTCTCAATTGTAAAATTTTTCACATGGGTCTAGAGGTTTTCTTATTGGTTTTAGGTCCTGATAAGATATGGAAAGTTTTCAAATGCTACACTAGCGCTGGACTTTGGTTTTACAATTCCATACAACATTTACGATCAGGTATATCCTTGCAATTGAATTTCTAGTCATAGAATGTCAGCTGATATGTTTTTTTGGTCCTCTGGCTTTGTTGCTTATTTTTTTTATGATTGCATCAGCTATCCTTGATTGGTAACAGTAACTATTCCCAGGTTAAGATCCAGTTTGATGTACCTAAGCACGATCCTTTGCATGACATGAAGTTGGAACTCTTGCATCAAAACATTGTACCTCATCCTAAAGATATGAAGGACTTGACATATCCGGTGAATACCTTCAGTATCAAGTTTGTACTGATTCCTAATTTGTTATTCGTCTTGCAGAATCATTTAGATAATATAATCCAATTTTTATGTGGTGATTCTTGGTATTGGTTCTTTTGACCGACATAATATAATGATTTTGCTTTATGAATGCAAATTGCCCTTGTTACTCATGAATGCAGTGCGTACTTTAAGCAAAGTAATGGATATCCCCGCCTATTTATCTGCAATGGTTAATTTCCAATATTAGTTTGACCCATTTTTCGTATGTTTCACTTCATGAGCCACGACACTGACACCTGTACCCATTTTGAGTTTTTATGTGCCTCGCTGCATGAAATGTGCATGCAAACAGTTGAACCCTTTTCCATATTTTTATTTTTTTTATTTTGGATAACGTTGGACTTCCTGGTATGGTTTTACTCTAAAATTTTGCTTATACTATACTGGCTAGTATTTGACTATCTGATGGAGGCTGTGATCACAGGGAGGTGAAGTCGGATAGAGGAAAAGGGAAGGGTCTTCCACAGTCACTTCGTGCGCTTGCTCGTGTTCTTTCTTGTACCACATCTCAGGGTGCGCATAAAATCTTGTTTATTTAGTTCTACTGATGCAATAATGTGTACAATTCTTCCCGCCCAAAAAATGTCACACGTTAAATAAGCTATGCATAAACAGTATTCACTTTTGAATTTTTTTTCAAAGAACACATCTCAGTGTGCACATAATTCTCATTTATTTAGTTCTATTAATGCAATAATGATTACAATTCTTCTCACAAAGAACTGTTACCCTCATTTTGGAATTTTTACTCATGAAAAAAAATCAGAACTTGACGATTTGGTCGAGGAAGCTGCTCAAAATGATGGCAGGCTGGCTAGGCGCCCTTTAAAGGATATCAGCAAAGAGATACAAGCACACATGATGTTGTTGTCGGTATTCATCCAATTAATTGAGGAGCGCAATGCCACTATTATGGTAAAAATTTAGGACTTCATCTAAATATATATCTGTATGATTGGTTTTAATATCCAAACATGTGGTTACCGAATCAGTAGCAAGTTGAGAGAAACGTGCATTTCACATTTGGCATGTTGAGATTGTTTAAAACTAATCAAACATAAAAGAGTATTAAAAGGCTTGCTTCATTTGTCATTTTTTTGAATTCATTCAAAGACCTTACTGCTGTTCTTAGCGTTGATATAGAATGTTTTTTCACAGTCACTGGTTTCTTGCTGTTGCCCTTCCTTGTGTGAAAGACTTTCTGTTAGAAGACTAATGGCTCAAGATCTCTTGTACGGCGAGCTTCGCATTCTCAAATCTGCTTCTGCCTGGCTGGAGAACTACTGTTTCTCTTTGACTTGTTGATGGTCATTAGTCACTAGCTGCAATTTTATTTCTCTCAATGAATCTATTTGCTTTTTATTCTTCAAATAGCACTGTTTTCCTTACTTTTTATTTGTCTAAGTTATAGCAGTTAATGTAGCATTTGTGATTATTAATTAGTTTAAAATTAAAATAAAAAATAATATAAAAATGGTTGAATTAAAGTTTTGAAAAAATAATACACACATAATAAAATAAAACATTTTATAAATATTTTCAAATAATTAATTATAATGAGAAAAGAAATAAATTATAATAATAATGTAACTGTATTTTTATATTAAAATTGAAATTGGAAGAAACAATTATAAGAAATTATAAAATTGGTATTTGAATTAAAATTTGTATTTTTAGTTTGTTAAAAAATATTTTAATAATAGCAAAAATGAAATAAAATTATTGGGATAGTTTTTATAAATAAATATTAATTAATTGGTTTATTATTATTATTATTAAAATAGAGATAATAATTTTCTTAACTAGTTTAATATTAAAAAATACAGTTTTTGTGGTGTATTTTTTTCAAAGTTTTCATATATATATATATATATATATATATATATATATATATAT
>Ga0209489_104691_pt1 | contig 24843 bp, 11 predicted proteins | sample SiratrowhiteBW_FD_187527 | JGI IMG/M metagenome (GOLD analysis project Ga0209489, IMG submission 187527) | Root nodule microbial communities of legume samples collected from California, USA - Siratro white BW (SPAdes) (version 2) | ecosystem: Host-associated > Plants > Roots > Nodule | place...
ATAAATTGCAATGTGAAAATGATGAAAAGATGGTGGTTGAGGTAGCTGGCCATGTGCTGGAAAATGGCTAGCCATGTGCAAAGATGGTGGCATGAGCTGGTGATGTGCTGGAGATGAGCTGGAGATGCTTTCTGGTTCAACACCATTTTCTGAAGAAACCATTCGAATATATAGGTCTTGCCCGGGAACTGAAGCCACCCTTAAATCAAGCAAAGCTCCATACCAAATAATACATCCTTTACCATCACCCCTGACATCTAAATTTGAATATGCAGTGCAAGAACAACTTAGCAAGCATTTTGCCTTGCAATTCTCGAGTGTCAAATTTCCATCAACCCAAGAACTTGTAGTATCTGGCATTTTCAATCCACTGAATTTTTTAAAACCATCTTTGTTTTTTACTCCACAACTCCACGCTTCACTATGAACACATCCTTGGCTCCAATCCAATGCCTCATAATTTTGAACTGATTTTGGCTTGAACCCCGTTAAACACTGGCACGGTGGTGACTCATTCACAATACAGTTCCCATAGGGACCACAAAGATTGTAGGTGTCACAAATGTCTCTTGGAACTGATGAGTAGAGCTTCCAAGTTTGGTTCTCTACATTCAAATTATAGCGCTGGCGAGAATAAACAGATTGGTTCAAAACAACTCTTGTAATCAAGGACTTATTCCCAATGTTGTATGTGTAATACACTTCATCAGCAGTGGACTCTAACTCTAAGTTAAAAAGGGGTGTCGTTTTGCCATTGAATCTAACACCATTCCAAGGGCCACTCCTATAATACTCACTTGAACCTTTCCACATAACCAATTCAGTAGTGTTACCTAGCACCATACCCCAAATGAAGTCGCCTGGAGAAGGGTCATCCCAGTTCTTCCATGATGTTAAACGCCGGTTAAGACCCGTCTTAAGGTTCCATCCGATCTTCATTCCTGGCAGGAAAGTATCAGAAGGGTAGTCAAAGCTTTGCCACAAGTATTTCTGTGGGTTCGAATCCTTCTCATCTCTTAGTACCAAGTTCCCTGAGTCAAACAGCTGAACAATTAGACTCCGTGCTTTCGTTTCTTCAGTTGAGTTTGCTGACCAAACAAGCGTAGTGTTATTGCTGAGTATAACCAGTTTTCCGTCTGTGTTTATGCTGAGCTTGCTAGAATTATCCTTAACTGGGTTTTCACGGTTGGCAACCCAAACGACGGTTCTAACTGGGATACTTCTGTACCATATTCCAAGGTAGCGTTTTGTGGTAGTGTTGGTGCTAGTTTTTGGACTAAAGAAACCCATTTCAAAAGTTCCTTCTTTGGACACCAAGGTACTGCCATCAAGAAGCGGCTGCGACACATTCATGGTGTCAGTTGCAGATGAAATTATAGGCAACAAATTGAGTAGATAAGAGAAAAGAGAGAGAAAGGTGAAAGAGGCCATTGCTTTGTTAAATTATTGGTAGACAGTGAACGAATTACATTGTTTGTGGCCGCCTTGATACTTTATGCGAACCATTAAAAGAGAATTGTAAACACTGCTTGATGTGAACTTCTCAAAAGAGAATAGGAGAAGAAAAAGATCAAGTTTGTGATTTAGCACAGTTTCATAGCGGGTTGGTAAGATCTTCCAATCTGGTTGCTTAGACCTACCTGGTATGAAAGGTTTGACATTATGTTTTTCTTTGGTTTGACCCGCTCTATAAACAAAAGGATAATAAATATACACTTATCTCTACTTTAGTTATACATATACATATATATACATATATATACATATTATATCATATATCTTATAAATTCATATTATTCTCTCTTTCTTTAGGTGTAGATGAGATAAAGATCTTCATTTAGAGTATTAATGAAACATTTTCCTCAACAAATTGCTTAGTGAAAACGAATTATTGGATTTCAGAAGAATGGATATACAAAATTAATGTACGATTCAAAATATTTCAGAAAAGTAAGATATCTGCTTCATCGATTAATATATTAGATTATTTCAGTAGGAGATTTGACTTTGAGTTTAGGTGATTCTTAACTAATAATTACTGCTATTAGGTCGTTTTTAAAGAAAAAAGGATGTATAATTATGAATACATTTTCCACTTAAAAATTGTGAAATAGATTTGCGTGAAAAAAGAAAAAAACTAAAGCTTAAGAAAACGTCGAGTTTTTACATCAATCGTTAAATGATCAATGTAGGACCCCGAGAAAAAAATATAAAATTCAATGCATAATTATCCAAATTTGAATTCCTTCAAGTTTATTTAAATCAATTTATCTCAAATTTTTATTTATATTTTTTGATATTAAGTCAATTATTTAATTGGATTTGGATTACATATATTGGATAACTTTTTGGATTTCAAAAAATTCAAAATTAAGGTATGTTTAGGTTATATCTAGTTACGAAGTTAACATTAGGTCAGGATTATACAAGGTCGAGTCGATCAGACCAAAGTCATGTAAGGTTAGGTTGGGTTAGCTAAAAAAAAGTTAGATTGGGTCACACAAAAATCTAGATAGTCTAGATCAAGTTAAGTTGGATTGAGTCCACGATGGGATCAAGTTCAGTCTCGGTATCTCCTTGTATAACATTGTGCCATAGGTTTACAGTTGGTAAAACGAGATAAAAACCTTACACAAAATGTATCTAACAAATTTACAACATTTTTGGGTAGAGAATAATACTATTTTAAGATCAAGCTTGCCAAGGTAGTTGAAAAGTACCTATAATGCATTCCCAATTCCTTTGAGAAAAGATTAGCTTTAGTGAGTTATGCCTTCTCATAAGCCTTTAGATCCACCGTCCCACAATATTTCTTGACACTCGCACTTCCACTTTTGAGGAAGTTTAGTCTTCATGACATTTGGTGCGAGAGGATGGAAAATTGTAAGATTTGCCTTCGTGAACTCATTTAGAAGGGGAGTTGGTATTACCTTGTTATTTATCATATCCTTGTGATTCCCCTCCTATAGATGGTTTCTAAACCTAAGTTTATGGGTGCATGGTACTATTAGTTCAAGATTAACCTTTATTTTGAAATTGTTGAGTTTGTGCCCCTGTTGGTATTTTAAGGACCAAGAATCATGGGGTGGTAATCTCCTTTGTAGCAAGCTCAGAAGCAGGGGTTTGTGAGATTTCATGACTTGTTCAATTAGGTCTTGTATATTTTGCTCGAGTTACTCATGGATAACCTACAACACGTTTTTAATCCTAACTCAACCTTACAAAATCGGCTTGTAAGGTGAGGCTTGCACCCACTTTATAAACTATTGAAATGCCTCATCTCTAGTTGATGTGGGATCTCTAACACCCCCCTCACGTCGAGACTCCTCAACTCGAGCGTGAAACTTATATGTATGGGTGGTCTGATAGCGGCCCGATAGCGGGTGGTCCGATAGGCCCAACAACCTGGCTAGGATAGACTCTGATACCATATCAAGAAGTTGACTTTAAGCCTAACTCAACCTTACAAAACCAACTTGTAAGGTGAGGTTTGCATCCACTTTATAAACTATTGAAAGGCCTCATCTCTAGTCGATGTGGGATCTCCAACAGTTCCAATGTTGAGTCAGCTCGGATCGGTGTTGCTCTTTTAAAAACTCCATGTCTTTATCAAACTTATTTTGCATTTAAATTACTGCATTATGGAGATTCTCTTGATTTTTTGGAAGAAGAACCTTGATTTGTGCTGACAGGGTTCCATCAGTCGATAGATTCATCTCGGTGATGATATTAAAATTCTACTTCTAGTTAGTACCCCAAGATGGATTACATGAGAGAACAAATTTATATGATGTTATTGATACATTTTAGGTCAAAATCAATTCTTTCCTCACTTAAAACTTGTTTAATTATCAATTTAAGTAGTTTTTATTAATAATTGATTGTAAGAGTGAAGATAAGGATATGATACTAATTCAATTTATTTTTAGTAAAATTTATGAGAAAAATATTGGTTGAGAAGAACTAGGATTGAAGTCTTGAAGAAATGAGTAAATGATATGGATTCTTGAAGGTGTTTAGGATCTAGATCAACTTGAAAGATGAAGAACAAAATCCAACAATGAAAGGAATGAAATAGGCGCAACAATGGAAAACAATGGTTAGCATATGATGCGGCAATGTAGAAAAATAATAGAACAAGTATCTATCAATGTAAAATGAAATAAAAAAAAATGGAATAAGGAAGAGGATGAAAAGTAGAACACGCGACCTATGGAAAGAATTCCAAGGATAAGTGCTAGAGGAGCCACCACATGAGAATGCTTCTCAAGATAAAAACTCAAACAAGAAAAGAAAGGAAAAACTCAACTTTCAAGAAACACCTTCAAAGGTATATTCATTCACTCTCTAATTCATGTGCTTTGTACAAAAGGTTGGAGTCTTATTTGTAATAGTTCATGGAAACCCAAAGGCGAAAAAATTAACAAAGTTAACTAGGATTAAAAGTAACTCATCTCATAGAAGTACATGAAGTAGTTAGGAAGGTTATGAATGAGCAAGTGGTGGTTCTGAAGATTCATGGAGGTGTATGGGATAGTTTAGATGTAATAATGGAAGTTGTAATTGGTTTGATGATGTGACAATCCTTGTGCTTTCATTTGATTAGTGGAGAGCTATAAAAGTTAAACTGCTTCTCTCTCTCAAGTTATTGTCATCCTCTTTCTGCTTTCTTTCAAAATGCTTCAAAAACTTGATTTATTCTTTTAATCTCCTTATCCAAAGCTCTAATTTTTCTATCATCATTCTTCCTTCAAACTTCTTTCATTATTCTTTTTCTTTTCTTCTAACCATGCTCCTATTTTAATTCCTTGTTGTTCATCCTCCTCTTGTTTTGTAGGTGCCTCATCCTTACATGTATTAGAAAAAAGAAACAAATAAATCCAAGCTCAATTCAACCATGTGTGAGTCCACTTGGGAGAAAATCGAGAAGGAAGGAAGCAATAGTAATACCCAACGTAGAAATATGGACCGACGCAGGTTCGGCCCAGTACTAGAATAGTAACAAAATCTAGTGGCACCCAACACTATATTCTATGACGGGCTTGAACATTATTTTTTGTAGTTTATTTAAAAGACTTCCAGGATTAGGGTTAGGTATCTTTGGCTATAATAGATAACAAAATTGACTCTTGAAGATGTCTTTAGACTTTGTTTGGAGTAATCTTTTTATTCCATCATTCTTCTTGTAATGTTTGGTTTCCTAATGCCTATGAGGAGCTAAATTGCTCATTGTTGGGGTTAAGTTAAATCCTTTTTGCAATCTCATGTAATCATATTCATGCTCATATTTGTCTTATCATAAATGTTTTTCTTTTAATATATCAATTTATTAATTCCGTGCTTATGCTTGTTGTGCAGATCTATAACTCGATTATTGATTCTTAAGAGTATTGAAAATATATTTTGAATCTAAAACTGAATTAAATTACCAAATGATAGCTCATGTTTAGGAATACAATGTGATTCAATTGTTGTCATTAAGATTCCTTAGTTTATGCAAGAGTCATCTATATAATCGATCAAGAAATTAACAGTTAATAAATAATGCCCAGGCTCATCCGTTGACGAATCAGGGTTGAGTAATTTCATGGATTGACATTGATTATTATTAGAATAGAAGATAAATTCTTTTCATACATGAGAATGAGGATCGGTGAGATCCAACCCTAGCAAGATCATCATATTATTATTAGACCTTTTTTTTGTCTTTGATTGTTGATAAAAATACAACAATATTTTTTCATTTTTTTTCATCTATTATCGAACTTTGAATTTGTTTTGAATCTGAATTTTTTTATAATTGCTGGAATCATTCTATATTAAACAAATCCTTTGAAGAAAAATATAATTTTATTACTTACTACATTGCACTTGCCATCATTGTACATTTTTGCTAAAAATTCATTTTGAGGATTGTTGCTGATGAGGCAACAATTCTACTTCTAGTTAGTACCACAACACTTGTGGTAGGGAATGGTTTTATCCAGGCCCCAGAGTGGATGTCAAATGTTCTTACCTAAATAGAGCGCAAATCTCTCGAGATAAAGAAATGTTGTTTGCCTAACAAGCGAGTTGTGACTTTGAGATATGATCACCAAGATCATCAAAGATGATGAGAGGAGATTCATCTCTAGAAAATTATCTTATGCTTAAGTAAGAAAAGAGTAAATAATGAGTATATGGGTGAATAGTTCTTGTGAAATTGATATGTATTTGTAGACTTTTTTAAACTTAAGTTGAAGTATTAAAAAAATATTTTCAAATAAATAAGAGATACAATTATACAATTGATAATTAAATATTTATATTCAATCAATTATATATATATATATATAAACGTTATATGTTTGCGTCTATTTGATTTGATTGAATTCAATTTAATTGAACTACATTATTATGCGTATATTCCAGTATCTTTAATAGGAGTAAGTACAAATTTCAATTTCAATATGACTAATGTTATAATAATCGCTATTGTAATAATCACTCTTATAAAATATCAACATTGAAAAGGATTTTCATATCGTTATTGAAAACATATAATTTTTCAATGATGCTATGATTAACATTAGTTTTAAAGCTATAATACTGAAAGGTTCACAATGTAAAAGAGATTACGGTAGTAATGTGAACTAAATTTTAAAAAATTGATAAAGCTAAGTTTATTTATATAATTGTTTACATGAACTTAATCGATATTATAATTTGAGTGAATTGGAATCGACTTATCTTTCAACTTTTGATTATCTGGATTGTTTGAATTATTACTCAGGACCAATTTATACTACAATTTGAGTGAATTAAATTAAACTAAATTACCATGAATTGTTTTTCAACTTTTAAATTATGTCAATTGTGTGAATTATTATCAATGAACATAGTTTAAAACATATTTTCCAATCTTAAATGTTATAAATCTTTATCGTTTAAATAATTTTATTTAAGAATGATTTATTTTTTTAAAAAACTAATTAAAATAAGAATATAATTCAAATATTTTATGCAATTTAGTTTGATACCAATTTGGTTGACTTTTAAATTTTTTCAAAACATCTCTAAAGATGGGGAAACCGACCTAATTTATTATAGCTTTAATTTTGAGCCTGTTTAAAATCTTGAATCTCTCTTTTCCAAAATATTTATATACAAGTCTTCAGTGTATCTGACAAAAATATTCCAAAGACTTTGAGTTTATAGTCTAAATTCTTTATCATTTATTTCAGATATTTTAGTCTATGAAACACGTAATAATTTATTTTAGTTGGGTCCGGACCACAAATTATAAGATTTAAAAAATAAAATATTTTAAATTTACGTTATTTTGATTTAAATTTTTATAATTTTTTAACCTTTTAATTGAAAAAGTTTATGTTTTCAAATTTTGAATTCATAGTATGAATATGATTATTTAATTAATTATATATATATATATATATATATATATATATATATATAAAGTACTTAATTACAAATTCTGACTTTCAACTAATAAGACAAAAGTACTGCTTGACCAAGTCAAATCTTCAACAAAAATATGATGGTAAGGGAAGGCTTAATATGTCTAAGAACTGTGAATTACATTGCTTTAACCATTATTTCGACCAAGTGTATATATATATATATATATATATATATATATATATATGAAGTTTTGTTATAAAACATAATGGGCTACACTGCTATAAAAAATCAACTTTAACTTATGAAGACACTAAATAGAAACTGCTCTGGCATGACACCAAACTATACTAAAGAATTTCTCTACCTTGCCTGTGGCAGGGTTATAGTTAATTCATTAGTGGATGTCTTAATTGCATTGCTAGTTGAACATTCGCCAGAAGTTTTCATCCTTTCAATACGAAAACCAGGTTCCTTAGGTTGTGGCAAAATATTTTCACCACTCAACATAAAAATCACTGATGCCATGTTTGGCCTATTCTCTGGATGTAGTTGCACACAGAGAAGACCAACATGAATGCAGCGTAATGCTTCCGATATGGTAAAGGCGTCACCCAAAGAAGTATCAACTAATTTCATAGGAGTGTCCTCTTTCCACAATCTCCAAGCCTACAACATTGAAAATGCAGTTATGGTCCCTGAAATTTGTAATAGGAAAATAAAGCAAATTTATGGTCTGTCTTACATGTCCCAATAAATTAAGTCCGTGATCTGGAAAGAAAATTCCTCCATTTTTCTTCCCACTTACTATCTCTAGTAGTAGTACTCCAAAGCTGTATACATCAGATTTGATAGAGAACAGTCCATTAATAGCATATTCTGGTGCCATGTATCCACTTCATGAAATTGCATAAACTAGTTAGTTTTGTGTACAATTTCAAGAAAATTCAAATACTAACATATAATTTTAGTCCATAACTACTTACTATGTTCCAACAACATTTTTGGTATTCCCTTCTGTTTGATTTCCACTAAACATTCGTGCAGTACCAAAATCTGAAATTTTAGGATTTAACTCATTGTCTAAGAGGATATTACTCGCTTTCATATCTCTATGAATGATTCTTAATCTAGAATCTTGATGAAGATATAGAAGTCCCCGAGCAATGCCGTGTATAATGTTCAACCGCTTTGACCAGTTTAGGAGACCTCTTTTGGAAGAATCTGCCAAGCTTCCTTGTTCAGTTAGTCCAAACAACAACCAAATGAAGTTCTATAATCTAAATAAAACTTGTTGAGTCATACCAAAGAGAAAGAAATCTAAGCTTTTATTAGGCATGTATTCATAGACCAAAATTTTTTCCTCTCCTTGGATGGAACAACCGAGAAGCTTTACAAGATTCCGATGCTGAAGTTTGGCACACAATATAACTTCATTTTTGAATTCTTTCATTCCTTGTCCAGTATTACTACAAAGCCTCTTGGCAGCAATCTCTTGTCCATCTGCGAGTGTACCCTAAAAAATTGAATCAAAGTTATTCAATAATTGAAGGAATGATCGAAGTAAATGGAAGACTACTTTTCTCCTGTTTATGTTAATGTTAACAGAAAGGTTGCATATTTTGGTTATTTACCCTATACACAGGTCCAAAACCTCCTTGGCCAAGCATGTTGTCACTTAAGAAATCTCTGGTGGCACGAACTATTGTAGCAAAATCAAAGAAAGGAAGCTCTAAGTCTGCTTCACAACCTTTATTTTCATTTTCTTCTGAGGTTTTCTCTGTTTCCATCCATGTAAACCAGTTAGCTTAACATCATAAAACAAGAGAACAGAAAGTTCTTTCTTATCAAGGCATTATTACAATGCAAGTTTATCATCCAAAAGTAAAAGTCTATGACATGCTTCTCTATCATGATACTGATACGTAATCAGAAATGTCATACAGTGTAAGCAACAGCTTGACTAGTTAAAAGTACTTGCAGTAATAAAGTTCAATGGAGATCAGGTAATGGTAGTTTACCTCTAAGCTTTCTTTTCCGCCAATAACTACATGTGAATACGAAAACAATCACTAAAGTTAGGAGAATAACTGGAATCAGCACTGCTACCAATTTCTTATATCTTCTCTTTTCTTCTTCACGGATAGTTAGTCACAGAAATTAACCAATGGTCACTACCAAAAACAATATGAACGGAGAAAAATCAAGGAAATTCAACATAGAATTTAGAACCACACCTATTTCCGAAGCAGTAAGTCGAATATATAGATCTAGCCCCGGGACTGAAGCCACCCTTAAATCAACCAAAGCTTCAGTCCAAATGATACAACCACTACCATCTCTGATATCTAAGTTTGCATATGCAATGCAAGAACAATTTTGCAAGCATTTAGCCTTGCAGTTCTCAAGTGTCAAATTTGGATCAATCCAAGACCTTGTAGTATCTGGCAATTTCAACCCACTAAATTTTTGAAAACCTTTGTCGTTTGCTCCACAGCTCCACGGTTCACTAATCACACATCCTTGACTCCAATCCAATTCCTCATAATTTTGAACTGATTTCGGTTTGGATCCCATTAAACACTGGCAGTCCAATGGTTCACCTCCATTACAATTCCCATAGGGACCACAAACATTGTAGTTGTCACATTTGTCTCTAGGAACCACTGAATAAAGACTCCAAGTTTGGTTCTCATTAATCCAATTATAGCGTTGTCGAGAATATAGGGACTGGTTCAAAACAACCCTAGTAATAAATGAATTGCTGACAAAGTTGTATGTATAATAAACTTCATCTGGAGTGGACTTAAATTCTAAGTTGTAACGAGGAGTGTATTTGCCACTGAATCTGACACCATTCCAAGGACCACTTCTATAATACTCACTAGAACCTTTCCACATAACCAGTTCACGAGTGTTACCAAGCTCCATACCCCAACTGAAGTTCCCTGGAGAAGGGTCATCCCAGTTCTTCCACGCGGTTAATCGCCAGCTAAGACCCTTCTTAAGGTTCCATCCAATCTTCATTCCTGGGAGAAAAGTATCACAAGGATAGTCAAAGCTTTGCCACAAGAAGTTCCGTGGATTTGAATCTTTCTCATCTCTTAGTACCAAGTTCCCTGAGTCCAAAAGCTGAACAATTGGACTCTGGGCTTTTGTTTCTTCAGTCGTGTCTGCTGACCACACAAGAGTGTTGCTCTTGCTGAGGATCACAAGTTTTCCTTGTGTGCTTATGGTTAACTTGCTGGAGTTATCCTTAACTGGGTTTTCACGGTTGGCAACCCAAACAACGGTTCTAACTGGGATACTTTTGTACCATATTCCAAGGTAGCGATTTGTAGTTGTGTTATTGTTGCTTGGACTGAAGAAACCCATTTCAAAAGTTCCATCTTTAGACACCAAGGTTGTGCCATCAGGAAGGGACTGCGATCCGTTAAAGGTATCAGTTGCAGACGAAATTGAAGGGAACAACATGATTAGTTGGGCAAAAAGAAACAGAAAAGTGTAACAGACCATGGCTTTGGTATATTGTTGATACACAGTTAATTGCATATTTTGTGGCTACGACATGGTTTCAATATCTACGAGCTTAACTATGTGTGGTGTGATGTGACTGGCTTGACTTTTATGCATTCCCACGACCTATAAACAATGATCAAATGAATTAAAAGAATACATGTCCAAAAAATAGTTGAATTAATAAAACTTTTGAAGAGTAAGATCTGTCTTTATTCTATCACTTAATATATTAGTTTTACACTAGTAGAAAATCAGTCTTTATGGTCGGTTCTGAGAGACTTTTATTATCGGATCTCGAACCAACGTTGACCAAGGCGACGTTGAACATAACGTCGAACCGACATCATGTAATCCACCACCATGTCGGTTTAAACGAGACACTGACGTCAATGATACACAACACAACATTGGTTGAGACCAGAAAACCGACATAATGTTTCGCTGAAAATTGAAAAATGGATGGGCACCACAACGTCGGTTGGTGTCCATAACCGACGTGGTACATGTAATAAACTAATATAAAGCAATGAAAAAGGCCCCAGCTTAAGCTGTCCCAAATTGGCTGGCCTAATGATAAAGAATACATCTAGATTTGACAGCTCGAGTTTAGAGACTTTGGTTTCAAACTCAAAGCAGTGAGGAAGTACATTTCACCTATAATTTGGAAAGATAGTCCCTAAGAGACATCTTCATTCACTTCCAACTTCATTAGAATCATTTTTAACCCAATCTACTAACGAACTGAACTTTAACAAATCTATTTGTTTGGCTTCCGCCACCTTCGATTATTAACAAAAGTTGGGACATAAATTTAGTTTTTTTTGTCAAACCATTCTTTCTAAGTAAATTACAAATATATTGTGGGCACTTCGTATGTCAAACCATTCTTTCTAAGTAGTAAACCTATTTTTATCCAATCAATAGTAATAGACTGAGTGTCTTTGAGCAAACCAGAATAAAGAGAGAGGGTATTCTAAGTTAAATATATTAGCTCGTACATAATACAAAACATAGAGAAAAAACGTCTATTACCATTATATAAAGCAATGAATGAATCTTCACAATTAAAATTAATCAATAAACTAAGACAATAGAAAAAGGCCAACCTTGTATAAAGAAACAAGCAATTAATGTCCGCTTCAAATTGTAGTTGTGTAGGATCCCTAGAAAATATAAGATTTTTTTGTGAGGGTTCTCAGCCTGGAAACAAATTAAGAATAAAATTATAGTAATAGGACGCTCAACAGATAGAATAAGATATCATAGTTAACCAATAATATAAGAACATATTTTGCTTTGAAAGAGTTTTGGTCACTCTTTAGAATTCAAAACCACATGTCTTTCATAAGCACTATGAGATTAACACATAATTTGAAGTGTTTGTCATTCCTCAATATTTATATAAAATAACAACAATAATTTACTCAATTTGGCATGGTCAAGCAAAAAGTAGTAATATTTTATCAAAAAACGAGGAGTTACCTCTTGAAATTTTTGAAATAAAACAGCCATAAGTGATTTGGAGAGGAAGATGCTATTGTTCATAACCTAACAAATAAAAAATTTATGCATATCAAATTTTAGATACTGGAAAAGAGGTGTAAGACAAAAAAAAAAAAGACATAAAATCGGTTATAAAGTGGCACTTGATATACAAAACATGTAAGAAATAAACATGGCAATATAAATGAAGAAGATCTGAAGGGGAGAAAATAAAGTGAAATAATGTAAGAAAAATAAGTAATAGTGCATAGGGCATTTCCACAAGCACCTCCCAATCAGAAAGCCTATTAACATTTCACTGCTTCCTTGCTAACCATTTCTCTTTGAGTGAAATAAAGATTCCTCTCACAACACAACAGCTTTATCCCAATGCATTACTATAAATTTGATCTAACAGTAATAATCCCTACTTTGGTCGCTCTACCCGCAAGTTCAACAGAACAGAGAAGTTGTTGCATTCAATTTTTTTTCTTATTTACGAAATAAAAGTGAAAAAAGAGATGGTGGTATTAAGTGTTCATAGATGGGAAGAGTAAAAGAACAAACCTTTTGAAAGCTAGGAGATCACTGAAAAATCGCCAAACTGAGAACTCATCAAACACAAATGCGGACAAACTAACACTACCAAAACCACAAAACACGAATAAATAGTCAATAAAATAACAATATCAGTGAACGCAAACGAAAATGGAGGAAAACGAAACAACTCAAAGCTTCAAACAAAAAGCACCTCGAACAGAGCTTGAAACGAAAATGGAACCGTTCAAACTTTGCCCTCAACGAATATGAAGGAGAACGAGTGTAATGGACTTGAATGAAGAAGCAATGGAGGTAAAAACAACAACCAAGAAGACGCCGAAACAGTGCAGGAGAATGCATGCTTAGGAGGGAGAAGAAAAGTGAAAGTGAAAACATGTGGCTGGATTAAAACAGCAACACCACGTCGGTTCTGAGCTTCCAACCAACGTGGTGCATGACCTGAAACTCCTAATTTTAATTTTTGATGCACCACAACGTTAGTTACAAGCCCGAAACCGATGTTGTGCTGAACCCTAATTTTACCTAATTTTTTATCAAATTAGTTGGACTTATAAAACCGACGTCATGTTGGTACACACCACGACGGTTAAAAGCCCATAACCGACGTGGTGGCTCACCCACCAATTTAAAATTTTAAAATTTTAAATTTTTATTTTTTTACTGTCCTCACAACGTCGGTTTTGGTGTTTTACCGATGTGTTGTTCTCATCACAACGTCAGTTTTACTCCAACCGACGTCATAATGTTCATTTATTGACAAAAATGCCACTACGTTTTTGACAAAGTCGATTTTTGATTTAACTAACATTATATTAACGACGTAGAAGCCTTTTTTTCTACTAGTGTTGGCTTTCTTTCACCTTTCATAAAGCATGGTAATTTTTCAAAGGATTTGGAGATTTGATTTTTAGGACAAACCCTTAAGTAATAACTTGTGTTGTGATCAATTTAGGGCACATCAATGAGTCATAGATTAAGGAAGTTGCGTGTGACTCTAAAAGCATAAAAAGTTTTGGCTTGGTAGCCTTAATTTTAGTTTTTGAAGTAATTTTTGGGAGTTCATAAAAAAAGGAAGTAGTACAAGTTGTTAATCATATTTGTTATTGCACGACTAGTTAGCTTGGATGATCATCGAGTCTTCGGTTGGCTCCAATTGGTTCAGAGTTCCTGTTGTAGCTTTCTCCTGCTCCTAGTTATGTTCTTAGTCCTGGGAGGTGTTCGTGCAAGCACTATGACCCTCAAGTCAGTTAACGGTATGTGTATTAAGGGGTGAATGGGATAAGAGTAACAACACCTTATGTCTTGAGATTACCTTTCTATTTATAGGACTTTGGATGGGCCTTTGGATAATTGGGTTGGAGGCTCAAGTTGTTAAAGGTCTTCTCTTTGCTTTGCTTTATGTGTCCTCGAGAACATCGCCATGTGTCTGTTTGTCTGAGCCACGTAGTAGAAGGGGTCTTAGTGTTTATCAGGATGTGAGGATTTGGGTCGGCCAATGAGATTTATAATATTTGAGTTGGTGTCGAGAAGTACTCGGTCGTCCATACTCATTATGCAAGTGTGGATTGGATTGGTCGGCTAGTCGACCCTATAGTTCATAGGCCCCCCAAGTCCTCGAGGGCGTAAGTAAGCCTGAAGAGAACTTTTATGATTTTGGGTGCCTAATCGGTTGGCGTGCATAGGGCAGTCGTCTTCCTAAATCGTTGCATTTGTTGGATAGGAAATTCAATTTTGGACGCATTCGTTTTCATGCCTCCTCGTTTCACATGCGGTGATGTGAAACGTCAAGCACTGAGAGTCGTTGATTAGGTCTTAATCGAACGGTCAGGATTGCATACTATTCGACCTACTTGCCACTATAAATACTATTAGTGGTGGTCCGCTTTTGTCTCACTATCTTGTGTTAGAGTATCTGGTCCATCTAGTTCTCGGTTCAAACCTTCTCCACTTTTTGAGGTAAATAAACAACTTCCTTTTCTCTTGAAATTTACTCTTCCTTTGAGTCCTCGGGTGGATCGGTCGCCTCAGCAGGCTTGGATGGATGAGAGATTGGTCTGGTAGGCGGTTCTTTGAGCACCACTAAGTCCAGTCGGTCTAGTCATAAGTCTGTGGGGGATGAGGGGAGTGTTAGAGTTAAAGTGCCCCAACCGTAGAAAATGACGAGGAGAGTAGTAGTACAGAGGGTGTCAACGAAGTTGCCCCTACAGAAGACAGTTGGGTGGATGTCGAAGTTAAGAAGGTGCTTTCTAGTTTTTAGACGTCTTCGTCCCTTAAAGTCTTTGTAGATACTGTAGATATTTTAGAGTATTCAGTTCCTGATCACGCCAATTTTCTTTGCATCGTTGTTTTTCATCCGATTGAGTGTTTCGTGGTCGGGGAAAGTCAAATTTTGATTTTTCTACATGTATTCTCGAGTAATAAAGGATTTTTGTGTCCGACTATCTCTAAATGAATTTTGTATGGGGATTTTGAGCGCGTTGAACGTGGCTCCTTCTTAGCTTCGTCTTAATAGTTTGGCCTACCTTACAGGGTTCCAAATTTTGTGTTCGGCCTTAGGGTTGAAAGCCACTCCTTCCATATTTCTCCATCACTATTGCACCCATCTAGGCAAGAAGGTTGGTTGGTTATCCTTTGCCAGTCGATCTGGGAACCGCCTTCTTGACCCATTCACATCGTTTTATAAGAACTTCAAGGATGGATTTTTCAACATCTTGTTTGAGGTGGAAGGTCGGTTGTATGTTTATGACAGTGATGTGCCCAAATTTTCGCTGTATTGGACTAAATCTCCTACTGGATACCGAGTTTGGCCAAAATCAACCATGTTGGAAGAGGAATTGGCATCTATCTCGATTTTAGATAGGCTTCCTAAAGGACTCCTCGACACCTTCTGGTGTGAGGACCCAAGCATCGGTGTTCTCGATATGTTCTTTTGTCTATTTCGTCCACTTTTATTATTGTTGACTGACTCGTTGGTTGTTTCTTGCAAACATCATCATTGCCATGAATCCTGGCAACAACAAAATCTTCAATGATTTGTTAAAAAGAAACAGCTTAGCGTGACAGAAAAAGGCAAGAAGATGATAGCCGAGTCGGTTCCCAAGGCAACGAAACCAATCACTATCGCGGTTCTTTCTTATTTCCACCCGCCTTTAGAGTCACTGCCACCCTTCGCGATGGAGTCAGAGGTGCGTCATCAAAAGAAGAAAAAACACAAGTCTTCTCATCGGTTGCCTAAGCACCTACGATTGTCAACAACTGCCAAGGAGACAATGGCCGCCCTTGACTTTATAAGCAAGAGGGTCATAATCTCGAATTGCATCATGGTAGACCTGAGTGATTCCGAGAGGGGGCATTACTCTTCTTCCTCGGCCGAGGACTTGATCAATGCTTTCTTAGAGCTTTGTTCAAGGACGCTTCTCATCGACTAGATCATGTGCAACAAACTGCTAAAGAAGGGGTCCACGAATGTGGAAAAATTGAAAACTGATTTGGCCGAGTGTTCTTCTTCTCTCAATGTTGCGATCTCTGCCAATATAACTTTAACGGACAACAACAAAGCATTGGAGTATGAGATTTCCAAGTTAAAAGAGCAAAATAAGGCATTGAAGGTCGAGGTTGGGTTCGTTCGTGAGAAATGCTTGGTCGCTAAGGAAAAACAGTGAATCGCCAAAGATTGAGCTAACAACCTCAGCGTTGAAGTTGACGCATAGAAGTGAGGGTGTCGGGTTTTGTTATAGATCTGGAGGTCGAGAAGTCCCATCATGTTGGTGCCATGAAGGAGCTTTCAGAGCTCCAAGATTATGTTCTCGAGCAACATGATTTTGAGTTTTCGAAAGCCTTAAAGTAAGCTGCCTTCTTTTATCAAATTCCACCTGACAAGGCAAAATTTGATCTTCGCAAGGACTTTTACAACGATGAGCTCATCCCGGTCGACTTTTTAGATATTTTGATGGCCACTTTTTTATTTGACCCTTTTTGTGTAGCTATAAACGCTTTGAATGGATATTGAACTTTATTTTCGGTTGATCTCCTTGATTTATTATTAGCTTTTGTTTTTCCTTTTTTCTTTGCAGATTTGTTGTGTTGTTGCTTTACCTTTTCATGCACAATTGTGGCTTGGATTGGTCAGCCGGTCAGCCCTAGTTACTTTGTCTTAAAACTTCAACTTGTTTGCAATCAATTTTGCAAGAATTCTTTTCATTTTTTTTTGAAGTAAAATTGGTTCATACTGCATACTTCACAACTAGTTTTACGAGATTTTTCAAAATTTGATTGAAGGTTGAGTTTCTTATGGTACGCTTCGTGGTCGGTTTCGTTAGTGTCTTTAATGTTCGATTAAAGGTTGTGTTGCTTATTTATACACTTCACAATCGGTTCCTTGAGTGTTCTCAATTATGATTTGAAAGTTGAATCTTATTTATACACTTCACGATTAGTTCTGTGGGTGTCTTCGGCTTTTGACTTGAAAGTTGAGTTTATTTATATACTTGACGGTTGGTTTCGTGAGTGTTCTCAATTTTGATTTGAAAATTGAGTCTTATTTATACACTTCATAGTCAGTTTCGTGAGTGTTCTTGACTTTCAACTTGAAAGTTGAATTTTATTTGTACACTTAACGATCGATTCCGTGAGCGTTTTCAAAAATCTTTCAAGTTTCGTTCCTCAATCAGTATTAGCTCTTCCAATAGTCAAAGTTCATTGAATGATAGAGTTCCACATTAAAACCTCCTCGACCAAAACCCTCACTAGGGAAAAATGCCGAAGGTATGAAAGAGTGCATGAATTACATAAGGTTTAACTAAAAGAAATCTTCTAGTGATCTGCCTTCCAGGTCCTCGGGATCTGCTCTCCATCCAGGTGTTCTAACTGGAAGGTGCCCTTGTTCAAGGTCTCCTATACCCAGAATGCTCCTTCCCAGTTTGGGGCAAACTTTTCATCAGTGACATCTCTACGGGCGTTTTCAGTCATTGACCACACTAAATGTCCTTTCTGGAAGTTTCTCAGTTTAACCTTGGTGTTGTATCAAGCTCGATATTCATGCATTCTTTGTTGAGTTTCAGATCATGGAGTTGACGGTGTAAAGTGGCTTCTCCTACCTCAACTGGTAACATCGTGTCTGTGTCGTATGTCAAATTATACGGGGACTCTCTTGTTGGTAGGCCCACAGAACTTCTAGAAGTTCTTCGGTCCATTTTCCTTTCGCTGCTACCAACCTCTTCTTTAGTTGAACTAGTATTACCTTGTTGGCGGCCTTGGCTTGGTCGTTGGTTTGCAGGTGCTCGACCGAACTGGTTACATGACGAATTCCTAACTTAGTTAGGAAGGCCTCCAATTTTTGTTCAACGAACTTACGACCATTATCGGTTATAATGGTGTGTGGGATCCCAAAACGACATATGATCTTCCACATAAAGCTTTGGATATTGGTGACTGTGATCTTTGCAAAGGGTTTGGCCTCTATCCACTTTGTGAAATAGTCTACTATCACAACCAAGAATCGTTTTTGGCCGAGTGCCAGGGGAAATGGTCCGACAATGTCCACACCCGAATTAGGGGATTAGGGGACCTTTTTCTTGGTAGCTCTTGCATCATTTTACATATTCAACATAATTTTGACAAACGGTCGGCCAACAATAACCTTCCAGTATGAGTCTAGCGGCGAGAGTTCTCTGCCCATAATGTATTTTGTAAATACCATTATGCAAGTCGTTCATATTGCATTTGGCTTGTTCTTTGTTGATACATTTTAATAGAGGAGTTGAGAATCCTCGTTTGTACAAGTCTTCACCAATGAGAACTTAGCGAGCGACCTGCTTTGAAAGGGCTTTGTCTTGTATGCTTTCTCCTTTGCTTAAAGCCTTTAAAATTCCTGTGATAGGTGTTCTCCAATCGGCTTCAGTTGATTCCACATTCATACACTCGTTGGTAGACACTATTGGCTGGTTCAACGTGAGTTGGATGACAGTGTCGTGCCTCTTGGATGCACTCCATGGATTGAAAATTTGATGAAGCAAACCTATGAAGCTTAGGTTGGGGTAGATTTGTGAGTCTTTAGGTGTAACTTGTAGTTGTTTACTCTCATCTTTCAATTGCATGCAATAAGCTCCAAAATACTCTAAGTGAAAACTTTTTTTGAAGCACAAATTGTGAAATCTTTTGTTGCAGAGTAAAAACAATTGGTTGTTTATAGAAATCAATCGATTATTTTGTACTCAGGAAAAATCAACTGATTGTTCTGCAAAAGCAACCGATTGATTTTACTTAAACAACGGGAATGTAGCTATAAAACCGTGTGCGCTGCAACTTTTCAAAGCATCTAAGGCATTTTCTAATTTTGAGAAACTATTCTTACATTCACTTGAGAGTACTTTCGAGAGAAAGCTTCAAGAATTGAGAGGTTGATCAAGATTTCATAGATATTCACCTTGAGTCTCATTCTTGGAAGGTTTCTTGCTTGTAATTGGAAGAGAGGAGCACACTGCTGCTAATCTTCATTACAGGGACGCGTTTTATCACTATCTTGAATTGGTTTAGCTAGTGGTTTTGTGCTTGTAATCCTTGAAATTAGTTTTTGATCCAATCTTATTGTTCTTTTACACTTAGATATGGTCTTTGAGTGTAATTGGTGTTGTATTGAGTTGTAATTTCGTTTTAGACTGAGTTTACCTTGTACATTGTAGTAGGGTTCTGCACTTTATGTAGTAGGGTTCAACGCAAGGGTTAGATCACTCTTGTAGGGTTCAAGAATGAGTCTTTGTATTGTACTTGACTGTAAAATTTGTGATCTTAGTGAAATCTTTGCAAGATTTGCAAAGGATTGGATGTAGCTCTCGAGAAAGAGTGAACCAGTATAAAATCATTGTGTACTCTCTTCGACTATTTGCTATTTGATTTTCGTACCTTTTATACATTAAAATTCATTTTCTGGTATAAATAGCCAATTAAAATTGAGAAATAGCCGACTAATTTTCTAGGAAACATTCAAGATTTGTTTTTGTAGTAAAATCAATCAACTAAAATTGAAATTTAATCCACTATTTTTTTGGACTAATTGTAACATTGATCTTTGACATATCGCTTGGTTGACAAATCAATTTTAGCTATAATATCAGTTTGTGATAAGCTTAAACCATTGGATTAGTCACTGTTTAATCAATTTTTTGGACAATTTTAATCAACAATTTTCAAGTTTTAACTTGGTTTTGAAAACAAAGTTTAGGCCGAGTTCAATACGGGAGGGGGGGTGGTGAATTGAACTTTCAAAATTTTTCTCAAAAGATGGAAAAAAATATTTCAAGTATAGAATGAAAGTTCTCAATTGAAACTATCAATAGTGTTATACTGAAGTACACAGTAAAAGTCAATGTATTCCAGAACACAATCAATCAACGGAATACACACATAGAACAGTAACCAACAATAACACAATCAATTCAGAAGTGAAAGCAGAAAACTGAAATCGGAAAACAGTTTAGAGAATCCAGGAATCAATTAGGTAAAACTATAAAAAAATATATTGGAATTAGAGAGAAACACATATCAACAATAAATTGAATAAAGAACACAGTCCAGAATAGTCTAGTGACAATTAGATAAATAGTAAAAACAGTATACTGGAAATCACTCACACAACAATATAATCCATATTGCATGAACTAAACCAGAAGTAATAAAGACTTTAAGAAAACAAGTTTCAGAAATACCAACAAATATACAACAAGCTCAGTTAACTAGAAACATTCAATTAGAAAGAAGGACAAATACAATCACTTGAACAGATATGAAAACAACTTCAAAGAACACTATATAACACTAACTAAAAGAACAATCAACTGAGCATGATGAACAATTAAATGAGCTAGTGACACCAAGTAATATAAAATGTTCAAGAAAAGAGAAAAAGAGATAAAAAAACACCATGAATTATACTGGTTCACCCTTCCTCAAGGGCTACGTCTAGTCCTTTGTCAACAAGCAAAGAGTTTCACTAAAAAGATCACAAGATTAGTTAAGTACAATACAAACACCCTTGCTCCCCGAAAGTCAACACTACACCCCACAACACACAAGACTCTTGCTCCCAGCAAGACAAAATTGCAGTCAGCAACACACAACCTACTACACCCTATAATAGTTATGAATACAATGCAGAAACCTACTTCACAAATCTAATTACGCACCCTATACAAAATGGTAACAAAACTAGAATTGCGAATCACAAACCCTTCGTGATTTGCAACCAAACCACTCACAGTACAAAAGATAACAATTGATTATCAAAACAATAGTACTTCTACAAACAAAAGATTACAAATGGATGAAGAATAGTGTAGAAGACTTAGCTTTGGTGTATAACCAGTTTGCACGAAATCCACTCAAGACAGAGCTCCAAGATTTAAGTTCTTGATATTTTGTTAATCGAAAATAAATGTAAAACCTTGTTCTCACAGTAAGGGCGCTTTTTCTCTGTTAGAAAATCTCAAATTGATCAATCAAATGTGCTTTTCATATGTTTCAAATCGTGTGCCACCCTTATATAGAAAAATGGTTTATCACAGCCAAAAATTTCAATCGATTGCCTTAATCATTCAATCGATTGATTTTTTGTAACACAAAAATTCACCAAGTTCAATTTTGAAAAAACAGTTTACTGATTTTAATCTCAAAATGGTTTTTCGAAAATGTTTAACCACTTTTAGTCTCTTTTAATCATAATGAATCTTTTGAGCTCTGCTTAAGTGAAGGAATCATGCAACATGGTTTTGAACCAAAATCACACTCACACATACCTGATCTAAATCCTAAACCAAAACTTCCACCAAGCTCCATGATGCTTTCAAGTAATCAACTTTGCAAGCATTGATCTATGTAGGCTTCATAAAATCACTTAGCAACCTCGATGCTAATAGTTTTTCTGGACATAGATCTTTTGAAAAACTTTGTCAATCCTTCTTGTTCATAAACAACTTTGAAATCAGTCTTTTAGATTCATCACTGTTAAATCTTGAAAATTTGTGACAGTTAAAATTTTAATTGATTGAATTTAAGTTTAGTCAATTGATTGTACAACAGAATTTTATCTAAGTATTACTAGGCAAATTTCAGTTAGTTGAATTGTATTTTTAAGATGTTGTTTTTCTGTTTACTCACTGTTACAAAATTTTAATTAATTGTTTTGACATTTTAACTACTGTTTTTCTAGGCGCACATAAAACTTTATTATTAGTTTGTTGTTTTACGATTTTAATTGACTAAGTTGTGTATACATTGATTGTTGAGCATTGATTATTAAAGATTCCCATTCATTCCAACTTGTTTTAAAAAATAAATAATAGTTAAATTCACCCCTCTCTTGAATTTCAGTCTACATATTTTTCTATAGTTCCTTCCCTTACCTTTTCCCAAGGTCAGCTTCGATAATATGACGGACCGTGAATTACTCATCTGAGGGATGTGTGCAATTTTGAAAGTTTAAAAAGTTTTAAGGAAAGTCAACACCTTTTGGTAGTATGTTGTCAACAACAGATCCTTAACTTAAAAAGTTTCATTGGCTTGACCTACTGTTAGCTGGGAATCACTTAAGCAAATTAGTTTGCTTACCCTATGTCTTCGGCCAGGGACAAATAGGCAATGAGGACCTCATATTTGACTTGGTTATTTGAAGCTTTTAAGCTAAACCGCAATGACTGCTCAATCCGTATTTTGTTGGGTTTTTCCAATACTACTCTTGCTCCACATCGTTTAACGTTAGAAGCCACATCCACATATAAGGTCCATTAGCTTTGTTGTTGTACGGGCGGTCCCTACAATTCGGATACAAATTCGGCCAAATACTGTGCTTTGATGGATCCTTTCAGTTCAAATGAGAGGTCAAACTTAAATAGTTCAACTGACCAAAAGATCATATGTCCTACCAGCTCGGGTCTTAAGAAAACTTTTCCTATTGGGTAGTCGATTTTGACTATCATAGGGTGGATTTTGAAATAAGGACTGAGATGTCTTGCCATTTATACCAATGTTAAGGCTGCCTTCTCGATTACTTGATATCTGGTTTCGGTGTCTTGCAATGTCCATCTAGTGAAGTAAATCAACTTTTCTTCCTCCTCCTGAGCTAAAGTCGAGTTGACGGCGTCTTCAAAAATGGGTGTGGACAATAGGGCCATTTTTATCGCATCAAAGGCCTCTTCACACTTGTCATCCCATTTGAACTTGTTTTCTTTTTTGAGCAACTTTAAGATCGGTCGGATCTTCTCGATGAGTTTTGGGAGAAAACGAGGTAAAGAGGTTAGTAGTTCTACAAGGCACTACACTTCTTTCAAATTTGTCGAGCTTTGCATTGATAGTACGATCGTAGACTTATCAGGATTTGCTTCGATGTCGCTGTGAGTAAGCATGAAGCCTAAGTACTTTCTGCCTTCCTCTCTGAATACGAACTTGATAGGATTCAAACACATGCCATATTAGCGTGTAAAATAAGGTTTAGACCGAGTTCAATAGGGGGGTGAATTGAACTTTCAAAAATTTTTTGCAAATCTGATTTGTTCTTGAAGTAGAGAATGAAAATTCTTAATTCAATCAATTAACTCGTGTAAATCTGGACTGTCCAGTGAACAATCAATTATGCACAGCGGAAATTATTCAATATACACCCAGAAAAACAGTTTCAGTGTAGAAATGTTTTAACCCAGATTCAATATGATTAAAGACAATCCAGTAGATTAAAGACAATCCAGAAACATAGTTGATTCAGATATATAAAAACAGTTGTTCAGAATATATTCAACTATATGATCAGATTTTAATCCAGTCAATTTAAGTGATGGCAGCAGTTGAATAAAAGAAGTCAAGAAGAGTAGGGAGAAAAGCAAGAACACAGAATTTTTATTCTGGTTCACCCTTCCACAAGGGCTACGTCCAGTTCTTTACAAACTAGCAAAGATTTCCACTAAACAGATCACAAGATTAGTTTACAACCCTTGCTCCCAGCAAGTTACAAACTGCTCCCAGCAGTAAACCCACACCTCACTGCACCACAACACTTGCAGTCCGCAAGCAACACTACTCCCAGCAGCACTCACCCTCTACTGAACCCCTCAACAGATGCGAGACCAGTGCAAAAACCCACTGCACCAACTAAATTACAAACCCAGTAATTGAAAACAATAAACAGATTACAAATCAACAGGATCAGGAAAGATTACAGAGTATTTCTACACAAAACAGAGAATGAAGATCAGGTCTAGAAGACTTAGCTTTGGTCCAGAACCAAAGTAGCAAGAACCTCAATTCAAGGATGCTTTAAAGATTCATGTTCTTAGAGGTTTCTTGATTTGAAAAGCTTTGCCAAAATGATGATCGCACAAAAGGGGCAATATCTCTCTTAGAAAATCTCAAGGAAGGCTTTTCGAAAGTTTTTGTTAACTGAAAATGATATTGCGCAATCCTTTAAATACCCAAAATCAGTTTTAAAAACAGCTTAGCTGTCACAATTCAATTAATTGAACAAACCATTCAATCGATTGAATTTGACCGTTAGTTTGACCCAGTGGCTATTGGAGTGGATGCTTCTTTGCAATTTTCCATATTGAATTTCTTCAATAATTCCCTGCAATACTTTGCTTGACAAAGAAGTATGCCATGTTCAACTTGTTTAACCTGCAAGCCTAGAAAGAAATTGAGCTCCCCCATCATGGACATCTCAAATTCTCCTTTCATAGTAGCAACAAACTGCTCACATAAACTTTCATTAGTTGAACAAAAAATAATGTCATCAACATAAACTTGAACAAGTATTATATCATTGCATGAATTCTTAATAAACAAGGTCTTATCTGTTTTCCCTCTCTCATAGCCTTGAGAAAGCAAGAAGTTACTCAACCTCTC
>Ga0209489_104692_pt1 | contig 24843 bp, 13 predicted proteins | sample SiratrowhiteBW_FD_187527 | JGI IMG/M metagenome (GOLD analysis project Ga0209489, IMG submission 187527) | Root nodule microbial communities of legume samples collected from California, USA - Siratro white BW (SPAdes) (version 2) | ecosystem: Host-associated > Plants > Roots > Nodule | place...
TATATATATATATATATATTACATTTTTATTAAGTATTTTAGGCAATTTTATAAAATATAACTTCCCAAAAATTTTCAAAATTCACCTACAATAAATATGGGCTGCAAACCACAAAACCACTATAAACTATAATTTTGTGGAAACTTATACTCTCAATTATGCTTCAAATAAAACCAACACTTCCATCAATTACAATATCTTTTATAATTTACAAAAATTAAATAAACTCCATAAAAATAACACTTACAGAAATTATCATGGCAGACTCAATTTTCATTAAATTTATTCGAAGAACCACGAAGATATATATATTTTTTTTTTCTGAAAGAACATGGTTGGTCATTTTTCTGGACACAGTGAAGCACATACATGATTATGCTTTTATTGCTTGAAACTATTCATAAAGATTATCCTTTTTATTAATTTATAAAAAATATTTTTATTAAGGTTTAATTAATTGAGATTTGGTTTTTTATAATAACATTTTAAAGATTTTTTAATTTGAATATAAGAAATTTCTATATCAAACTATATAAGTTTTGATAGTATTTTATATACAAGAATTTGAAGGATTCCATGCATTTATAAGTCATAAGTAAATTGTATCTTTACATTTATTTTATGGTAAAATGCACTTTTATATATTGTTTTATTATACAAACTCACGTGAATGAAAGTGCATTGTAGTGACATATATAGTGTTACATTAATTGAGAAAGATAACAAATAAATAATAAGGCTCGATTAAATAACTAATTCACTTTAGTTTTTATCTCTTATAACATTTTTTTCATGTATCTAAAGTGGTGATAACTTCTCTATGCATAAACATTTTCTCGTTCTTCTGAGCAATAAAGTTATAGTCTTTATTAACTTGAATATTAAGATTTGTTTATTGCGTCAATAATAAATTCATATTTTTTTGTGAAAGTTATGAAGTGTTACTTAAAGTAACAAATTTTAAATATAACAAACTTATGTTTGTGTATTAAATAAAAGCACAGGTGCATAAAATAAAAAAATAATTAAAAAGTTAGTTAAAAAAATGGGAGAAAACATAAGAAGCATACAGTGACACAAAAAGAAGAAAGAAACATACATGTTAAGATTCTGTTCATCACTCTGCTAGTAAGCACAGTGTTAGTAATTTATGGAATATGAATTATAGAATGTCACAATTTTTTGGAAAATCAAAAATGCCTTATGGACGTTAGGTACTGCCTGCATCAATCCATCTATATTAATATGTATAAATGTTATAGTACTAAAAATATAAATCTTATTTACTCTTCTCATTTTATAAAGTTTAATTTGAAATAAAAGATTAACTGTGGATAGAGTCAATTAAAGAAATCCTTAAAAAAATATTTCATAACATGATTTATATTAGATGATGAAATCAAATAGTTTTGAAATATGTTTACAAAACAATTGCAAGAGTTTTATAACATGACCAAGAATTAATATATTTGTAATAGAAAATAATAGTGAATACTTTACTTTATATTAGTTCACATTAATCTAAGCTATGTTTTTTTTTTAATTGCAAATGATTTCATTAATTAATAAATATTAATATTATTATTAATTATCACTTATAACTTAGAATGAATATATAAAGTTACTTTTATCTATTGATGAAGATGAAACATGTATTTGAAAACTTAAAATTATAAGAAGCATAAAGTCAAATAATGAATATAAATATCATTATCACTAATAAGTAAAAAAGTTCAAGACAAACACATCAACATATTAAATGAACTTAAAAAACAAACAATTGGTATGAATCTAATTGAAATACAAATAAATGATAGAAAAAGAAGAACTAAATGAACAAATGAAATTAGATAACAATAAGTAAAAGGAAAAGGTCGAAAAGACATAAGAGATGTGAAAAAGAACACTATACTTGAAGATGGAAGAGAGTTTCTTTATTTTCATAATAAACTCCATGTAAAATCGTCAATTGACTTCCTAGGAGCGCAAGATAAGACTTAAAGTAAGATATCTCTCACACAAGTGCTCCAACGAATGATAAAATTTTATGTGTTTCCAAAAGTGATTTGCAATAGGAGACAATGACTATTTATAACCTAACAGATTCAAAATTGACTATTAAATAACATCTAGATGCACAGTTCTAGATCTCTCCTAAGTGTGATAGAAAATTCAAAGACTAAAAAGGGAAGAATTCCAAGAATATGTTGGAGGTTGGTTGAAAATAAGGAGGTGTCTTTCATGCTTGAACATGGTTTACATGCCTTATTGCTTTTCTTGCTTGTGTTGACCCTTCTCTTTGATCAGATTTTGACTTTTTCTACTTGGACTTCTATTTGACTTTACATGATGCTTTCTTCCTCTTTTCTTTTTGCACTCCTTTGCCTTGTTGTTGGTCACCTCTTATGATGTCTTCTTACACTTGAGAAAGTATAACTAAGCCTAATCTAAATATTATTAATTACATCCCAAAAATACAAGAATTAAATAATGCAAATTACAAGTCCAAAGAATACAAAATAAATATAAAGAACGTCTCTTTTGTTCAAAAAGAACAAATTGTCTTGTCATGTTTCTGTTGATTCTTCTAAAAATAATGTGTTCTTATTCATTTTCTTTTGTGTCATTTATACACTCATTAGTTATCGTCTTATATCTCCCTAAGATAAAACATGAGTATAAAAAGTCACTCACAACGAAAGTTGTTTAACATGTACAAGGAAACTCTCAAAGAGAGAATATAAAATCTAAGCACTCCTTTCACTAAAGACCAATTTTACAAAGGTGAAATATTTACAAATACAACTTTCTCTAAGTCCTCTAATAGACGATTTTTTAACTTAGCAATAAAAGCTTATACATCTCTTTGCATGAAATGTTTTATGTAATTTACGTACTCTTGACATTTGTGTATAGCCTCACTTCTATTTATAGATGTTATAGACAAGATTATTACACTCAATGTGCTTAGTGTAGGACACCTTTATCATTGCATCATTCTTTTACATATCTGACACCAAAAAGAGCATATAGAATCAAAAAATAAATTTGTTGTATTAGAATTATGTGTGAGGTAACTTGAATGACTTGTAGATGCTCTTGCATTTACAAATGTGTCTTGTGATTTCTGTGTGTAAGCATTGTCTATTTCATTCACACTTGTGTCTTGTACAAATCTTCATCTATTCTTTGAGCAGTATTTGTTTTATTTTGTTCTTGTGTAGTGAACGTCTATTCTTCTATGCATATAACACTTATTGTAAATTATGTCTAAGCTTCATATGTGTCTGACACTTCTTGTATAATGTGTCTAGCTTCAAATGTATGTATATGACGCTTCTTATACATTGTGTCTAGTCTTTATATGCATGCATCTGATTCTTTTTATAAACTACGTCTACTCTTTCTAGACTATTTCTACTCTTTGTATGCATGCATATAATACTTCTTGTACATTGCATCTAATCTTTGTATGCATGAGTTTGACGCTTCTTTTGTAGACTTGTAAATTCTATCTACTCTTTTCTTGAAGAATTTACTTAAACTTCTTATGCATGCATCTAGTATTTTATTAGACTTTTTTCTAAACCTTTAATCCATTAAACTTATATTGCTTATTTCATATTAAGTAACTTTATTTAACACATCAAAATATTATTTGCTAACGTTAAAACCATAAATGTTTATAAAAAGACTTTCAAATTTACACTGTGTATAATCATATAAAAACTCATTTATACCTATCCTTTAACATGTTTGAACACTGTCATTTTTTATTTTTCTTTATTAATTTTTTCGTTTGTTGTTTTCCTCAAAATTTATGATTGATGTATTTTCAACTTGTTTACCATAACGAATCTAGAAACGTGTTACTGAAATTTGATTATGGCATGACTTTGATTAAAAAAAAAAGATTTTGAAGAGGTAGTAAGTCAAAGAATACCATATAGCCAAATAAGAAAACCCTATTTTCATTGATTGAACAATCATATATAATAATAAGAGAAATAATCCAAAAGTTTATAGAAAAAAATTAATCCAGAACAATAACTAAGGAAATGACCTGAATGCCCTTTGAATTAATGTTTCACTGTTGATATCGAAACCTTTTTAATAAGAATAAAAAGGTCTCACATATGGATGAGATTATTTCATGAGAATGATATTTGTTTGTACACACAAATTCAAAATCACACAAATTCACTCAAATTGAATTAACAAAATAATCCACTAAAATTTGTATGATTTTGAATACCATTATTACTTTTTAGTCTTTTAAATACCACTACATTTTGTTACCCTCTTAAGAAAAATTGTCACTCTTAATTAAATACACACTCTTTAAATTTTTAAAAATTTTAATTGAATTCCAGAATTTTTTTATTTTATTTTTTGTAACAGAAGGTCTTTTAATTTTCAACTTCCAATTAAATACTCCCCGATTAATGAAGAACATACTGATAAGTGGTAATGGTCTCACTTTACTCAAACTTAGCAACAAAATTATAGAAATCTATAACCTATGTTTGTAACCTCCTGTAGAGGACCAACTTCTTAGTTTTCTGAAATAATGAACAATAACTAAATATTCTTTGTCCTTTTGAAAATGATGTATGACTAACACAGGCCCATCCTCTAAAGTGCAATCACTTTATAATAGGAAGATCAATTTGTAAACAAAGTTATTGTAGTGGGAGTTAAAAACAAAAGTATAATTTTGAGTTTTATAATTAATGACAAAATTGATTACCATATAAAGAAGATCACAAATCCATTACTTCACAATCTTTTATAAACTCTAATCTTTTATACGAATTGGCTTATAGTTCATTGGTATCTCCTCAAAAGAAGGTACTGTACATTATCATCATTGTTTCATTTGTAGATTTCTTTATCATTTTGTACTTAATCTGTAGAAGAGTGTTTGCTGCAAGGAATCAAAGAAATACAAACAAACAAGGAAAACCTATCCTAAGTGCTTTCTTAAGGCAAATTTTACAGGCTCACACAAGCTTCATTTATGTCCTTATTGAAGATACATTAATTTATTCCCCTACTTTAGGCAAGCATATAACATTATGAGAAGGGACATCATTTACAAATATGACTGTAAGAGCAAACTGGTACCTAAGCAATATGTGAGTGTTTTATTGTACCAAAGATGTGAAAGACCATTTAAAATGGCTAAGGTTCATGAAATTTACCTATATAAGAACTTCAAATTAGGCTACAAGAAAACCAAACAAGTAAGATAGCACTTATCATCTTGTAGCTGCTACCAGTAAAATGATCATCTTAGAGAAGTACAGTGTTGTACTTGTTATTTTGAGTTTTCTGGTTATCTGCAAGAGCCAAGGCAACTTTCATTATTATGATTTTGTTGTATGTTTCCAAATTCCATCACTTCAAGTGTTTTGTAGTGGTTAAATATCATTCTTCCAATCTTACAAGGGGGAGTGTTTTCTTATCAAATTGACATGGAATCTTTGTAACTTAGAGATCTTCTCTTCGTTTTCTTATACATTACATAGCATGATCATTTTCAATGTACCAACAAAAATGATAACTAAAGATGATATCATTACTCAAATTCACAACTAATAAAGTGGCTTTGTGTTTGGTTTTGAAGTGAACAAAAAGGGAGAAGTGCTAAGTGTGTATGATATTTTTCATTTGGGTGGTTGTTGCAGCTGAAGGAAAAGAATTTCACAAAGTTGTGCAGCACGAAAAGCATACTGACAGTAAATGGTAGTTTTCCAGGGCCAACCATTCGTGTTCAGAAAGGAGATACAGCTTTTGTCACTGTCCATAATCAAGGAAGATATGGCGTCACCATTCACTGGTTACTTCTGCCTCTGTCCATGTTTTGCATGAGTCAACCACAAGCATTAGTTATAGGATAAATTTACATTGAAACAGTTAACTTATGTTCGGCACAATTGATACAAAGTTAAGCTCCTTGAGCATGTTTTCAGGTTTCAAATCCTGATTATATGTATAGAAAGAATTTTATAAGGAGAAACAATAGACACTCAAATGATTTCTAAAGTGCAGGAATTAAGAAATCTCTTTAGTACAAACCAAAAAAAAAAGTATTCCTCTCTTTTCTTGCCTCATATAGATCATAGATGCCCTTAAGTTTTATATAATAATCAATAACATGCATAATTACATGTATCAAGAAATAGGAAGGGTGAAAAGTTTGAACACTTTTTACAGGCATGGTGTGAGGGAACCAAGGGATCCTTGGTCAGATGGACCTGAGAACATAACACAGTGCCCTATTCCACCAGGAACAAGTTTCACTCAGAAGGTGGCCTTTACATTGGAAGAAGGAACTCTTTGGTGGCATGCACATAGTAGCTGGACTCGTGCCACTGTCCATGGTGCCATTGTCATTTTACCAGCCAATGGAACTTCATATCCTTTCCCTGAACCTTGTGGACAAAAAACTCTTATCATAGGTTGGTAACTGTCTAATGTAAATTCCATTCAAATCCTATATTTTTTCAACCACACACAACCTCTTGATTATGCTTTTAGTGTTCTTTTAGGTGAGTGGTACAAGGGAGATGTGATGCAAATTATAAGTGCAGCTCGAGCAAGTGGTGGCGAGCCAAATGCATCAGATGCTTATACAATCAATGGCCAACCTGGTGACTTCTATAATTGCTCAAAAGGTAAACTAATGTCTTCAAAATCTATCATAAAAGCTTAAGCTATTAACTAAAGATACATGAATGATTCAATATCCCTAATACTTCCCTTTACACAAAATCCCATTTGGACTTGAAACATAGAGAATGCACAACCCAAAAGGTTGCTGGAAACATTAGTAAGAAGAGTAAGATTGTATAGTCTTTAGTTCTGTGAAAAGGGAAGAGGGAGACTACGAAGAATATCAGAGGAAGTTGTTAAAAGGGATCCATGGTAAACAGTATCCCTGACAATTTTGATTTTTAACCAAGTCTAATGCCACTGCATGATTCATGTAGCTAACTTCAACTAGCTAGTGGGATAAGACTTTTGTGTTATTGTTGTATTTGGAACGATTAGTGATAGTTAAGTAACAGTTAGATTGTTTGGTCTTTTCTTAGAGATGCACCTGTTTTAGAGATTGTAAAACTGCAAGTAATTATTGTCTTTGGTATCATGTTTCACCACTTTGTTCATTAACATTCCTTTGTTTTGCAGAGACCACGCATCACTTTTTAGTTGATTATGGAAAGACATATCTTTTCCGCATAATAAATGCAGCAATGAACGAAGAGCTTTTCTTTGGGGTTGCTAATCACAACCTTACGGTTGTAGGCATTGATGGTTCCTACACAAAGCCCTTAAACACCACTTTCATCATGATAACCCCAGGACAAACAATGGATGTGCTGGTCTCAACAAACCAGCCAAAGGGTCTCTATTACATTGCTGCTAGTCCTTTCTATGATGGCATTGATATGTATGACAATTCCCCAACAACAGCTATTCTAGAGTACAGTGAGAATTGCACACAATCACCATCATCCATCCCCATGCCTGTGCTTCCTGCTGTGAATGACTCAGGAACAGTATTTAACTTTACAAAGAGCTTGAGGGGTTTGGCAAGCCAAGATCACCCTGCCAATGTGCCAATAAATGTGACTAGAAAAATTTATATGACAGTATCCATGAATTTATTACCTTGTCAAAACCCAAATGGAAGTTGTTTAGGGCCTAATGGAACAAGGTTAGCTTCAAGCTTAAACAATATAAGTTTTCAGATCCCACAGATTGATATTCTTCAAGCATACTACTGGTATATACTTTTACTTTCATTCACAATCCAACCATTTAAAATTGAAGTCATATGACATATGTAATTGCTCTTTAATATTATAATTAAGTAATATTTTTCAAATTGTATGTATTGGCAGGAACATGTCAGGAGTTTTCAGTGAGGACTTTCCGGATCAACCACCTTTCTTTTACAACTTCACAGGAGATACAGGAAGCAACACACTAATCCCAAGCACAGGAACAAGGGTGCTAATGTTACACTATAATGAGGTTGTTGAACTTGTGTGGCAAGGAACCAGTGTTCTCACTGCAGAGAATCATGCCATGCACCTTCATGGTTTTAGCTTCTTTGTTGTGGGTGTGGGGACAGGAAATTTCAACAGCGTGACAGACCCAAAATCTTACAATTTAATTGATCCACCAGAAGTTAATACCATTGGTCTTCCTAAGAATGGATGGCTTGCCATGAGATTTGTTGCAAATAATCCAGGTAAGGGATGGTGAAATTAGAATTTACATTCAAACCACAATTGATGAAATAACACTCGATTAACTTGCTTTTGGCAGGTGTTTGGTTCATGCACTGTCATCTTGAGAGGCACACTAGCTGGGGTATGGATACTGTGCTCATAGTAAGAGATGGAGGTACCATGCAAACTAGTATGGTTCCACCTCCTAAATACATGCCACCTTGTTCTTAATGAAGACGAAGTAAATCTCATATCACCATATAAATTAATTGAATGACGGTAAAATACAGACCGTGATGTTTAACTTTAAGCTCATTTAAAGTCAAACTTTGTAGAAATGTGTTTGTCAATGATGTCTAAGTTTTCTTTTCTTTTTCTTTTCCACTGTGCTACTGTGTCTAGTGAAGTATGTAAAATCATTACGGTATTCTAATAATTACGTTGTATAAAAAAAATCGTAAGTATACTTTTCTCTACAAGAAATTGTTCTTGAATGCTCTATGAATGACCACCTAAAGTTTCATTCTCTTTAACTTTTTATTGTACAATCTTTCTTATTTGATGAATGAAAGTGCATTTGATGATTCCTACTTTTAACTTAGATGTATTGATTTATTGACATCCGTTGATGACATGTGAGATGATTTATCTAGCATGTTGCAAAGTATTGGACTATTGGTCCATCTTTGTTCCAACAAGAGAAAAATAGGTTCGTAGTATTATGGAGCAAATCATCTTACACAGTTGACATAGAACAACATGCTAAAATAAGCGATGTTCTAAGATACATACCAATTCAGAATTCAGAAGCTAACAATTTTTCACACTAACTTAAATTGACACCCTTGTCTAGTTCCCACTTAAAGAAACCGACAATAATTATTCTAACCAGAATTAGCATAGCATACTTTGGCAGCAGCACAGAGCTTCTACAAGAACTTTTCCCCCATTAATTTAATGTAGCGCGGCGATGAGCCAATTCATCCACAAATTCTGCAGTATTTTTATCAGAATTTCCTCCCTCATCAATACTACTCTTGGCCAGATTCTTCCATTTGATGGAATTTTTCTTTATTTCATTTCCTGTTTCAGTCTCTAATATTTCCTTTATGCAATGTGAGATCGTTTCTCTTCTAACTATATCTTTCTCATCAGCAACAGCTTTGACTCCAATTTTCCACACATCCTTTATGAGTTTTGCATTTGTGATCTGGTCAGTCCACAGTGGCATTGCAATCACTGGAACTCCTAAGCACAAAGCTTCCAGAGTGGAGTTCCAACCACAGTGTGTGAGAAAACACCCCAAAGCCTCATGTGTTAAGACTTCTAGTTGGGGACACCATGTTACTATTAAACCCTTCTCTGATGTGTCAAGAAACTCCTTTGGAAGCTTTCCTTGCTCAGAATCTCTAATCACCAATATGAAATAACTTCCACCATCTTTTAATCCCCAAGCTAGCTCCTCAGTTTGCTCCTGACTGAGCCCTGCCATGCTCCCAAAAGAGACATACACAACTGACCCTTTTGGTTTATCATCAAGCCATTTGATGCAAGCTTCTGACTTCGGAACATACATGTCAATACCATAGTTCTTGTCATCTTGGAGCCTTTTGTCCAAGTACATAGATGGCAAGGTTGGTCCTATTGGCTTCAATGGCCAAATCTTCACCAGCCAATCCACAACCTAAAATGAATTTCATTTCAATATCTAATCCTCAATATCAGCCAACACAAGAATTAGGATAAATGTGCTCTAGATCTCTCAATTCTAGGTCAAAATTAGCCTTAATTCATATACTTCTAAAACAAATCTTTTGGCCCTCATAATTTGGTAGATTTTGTACCTCTTTCCAAAACTCAAGATACCAAGAAGAGAGACAAAATTTACCAATTACAAAGAATATAGAGACCAAAATCATTGTTTTTAAAGTATAGAGTCTAGAACCAATTTTGATAAAGAATTAAAGAAACCTAAATCATATTTACCCAGATAACTATCTGTCTAATCCATTCAAAAAAACAAGATCAGATCAAATTAATGAACAGAATTTTCAGCTAGTTAACTCACTTACCCCTTGCTCCAGTTCATAAAATGTGTTTGCAAGGACCCAATCAGCTTTATCAATATTGCTAAATTGATTCACAACTACATCAAAATAACCTGGATAGGTTCCATATCTGTTCAAGAATGATGGCAAGTCCCCAGCTGCAAGTTTTGGCAACCCTGGCAACAAATATTCTGTCTGTGTAAGAGGCAGTTCCAGCCACTTCTTAAAAACATGGAAGTATATGGTGTTTGTTGTGCATGTCTGAGTGAAGAAAGTAGCTCCAAGTAGCCCAAAGTCTTTTGCAACATCAAGAACCCAAGGCATGAAACCATCATAGATTACACAATCTGGAGGGTGGCTTGATGCTGCAAGCTTCTGAAGAAGCTCAGCAAGAGTTTGTGATCCAACCCTCCGAAAGGAGTCAAGGTAAATCTCAAGGGTCTCTGCTGCTGCAAGGCCTCCATCATCATAGCCATCTGAGATGCTTTCAACTTCTATGGAAGTGAAGCTTTTGCTGCTGATGGCCTTCCAATTTGATACAACAGTTATCAGTGTGATCTTCACTCCTCTCTGAACCAAACGCTTGGCAAACTGAAGCATAGGATTTATGTGTCCTTGTGCAGGATAAGGTAGAACAAGACAGTGAGCAACATAGTTTTTCCTCTCCTCCATTTTTTCCTCCAAGGTTGTGTTCTCCTTCACCACACACCATTGTGCATTGTTGTCTGCTTCAAGTACATAAAACAAAGTGAGAAAGAGACAAAACGTGATTTAATAAATGATGCAACAAATTATATTATATTTTAGTACGAACGGTGTAGTGAACAGTATTAAAACAAGCATCTAGAAGGCAAGCAAAAATCCATATTCAATATTCAACTTTATTTTGGAAATAATTATTTCCCAATAAGAAATCTAGTTGATATTTAAAAAAAAAAAATAGATACACAAAATAAATAGAAAAAAAATATTTTTGGTTAAATTAAATATAAATTAAATTGTTAAATAAAAAAGAATTTTAAAGAGTCGTTAGAAGGTGGTATAAGTTTAAAGGAGTTGGAAAGTATCACTTTTCCAGAAAATAATACGTGAAGAACACATCTTCTAGACATAAATGTCAATTTTCATCATTTAAAATATAATTCAAATGAAAATATGAAATGTTAATTAAAATCTGAGAATGGTGTTCAAAGCTCGAAGGAAATAATATTAACATGCACCAACTTGTTATAGAAAATTGCTTGATCTAAAAGTTTTATAATTTTAATGAGCATAAAATATTTCAAAGAAAAATAACCGATTTACTTATAATTCTTAGAGGCTTGTTACCACAAAGAACCATAATGCTATTTTTTTTTTTTTTGTCAACTTGAAATTTTTTTCTTCTTCACATTAAGGTTTGAGTTTGAAATTTTATTTAAATTATGAATCTCATGAACGTCTGAGATATGTAATTTAGTCTTTAATACGATAAAAAAAACTAATTTAGTATTTGAAATATATAAAAAAAATTCAAAATAGGTCTCTAACATAGCTTAAAAACAAAATAATCCCTAACAGTGAAATTAGTCTTTAAAAATATGTTTTAATAATAAAATAATCTCACAAAAATTAATAATATGACGTAATTAGATAACTTTTCCATAGTCAGCTATAAATATAAACCAAATTAATTGTTTGCCTTTTAAATAAAATCAAACATGATCAATTAAAAATTAGTTCATATGATTAAACACTGACATTAGCTCGAATTTTTATAGACTTAATAATTAATGAAAAAACTTACGTATAAGGTTCAGTGATGTGATTGTTCTGATTAATAATTAGATATAAGTTCGGGAAAACTGTATTCACATGGTAAAATTATATTAGTAGATATCTATTTTAAGTAATTATCGTATGATTATTTTAATATTATTATTAAAAAATTATTATTTTGATTAATTATTATTATTATTGGAAATCAAATCTTGATATATATAAATTATAACTACTACGCAGATGAATTTTGAATTTTATATTTAAGTTTTGACGATGATTATTATTATTATAATCATATTATTATGATTATTATTAGTAAGAGAATATTAGTAATATTAAAAATAGTATTAATAATATTATTAGTAATAATAATATTATTATTTATAATATTTATAATAATATTAACATTATTAATAAGTAAAATTTTTATTCATATTTAATAATAAGTTTAAAAATTTCTTGTAGTAATTTGGTAATAATACACTTTAGTTTTAAGGATAAGATATAATCCTAACAACCATTCAACTTAAATAAAATAAGTTTGTTAAGGTCTATGAGCTTCATGACACTCTAGCCTTGATATGATAAGTGAAAAAAATATACCAAATTGTAAATAATGTAATGAAAAAAAAAAAAATTATGACTCGATATGATTTGTACATAATTGAAAGTGTCATTTTGTTTGTTAATTGGAAGGAGTGGGAAACCGACTTTACATGATGTTGCACCCATTTACACTTCTACGACGTACTTTCTCTTATTTTATCTACAACTTGTACAAATGAATCATTTCCATTTGATATATATAATTTGTGTGTGTGGTAAATCCTTTAATAAATATTAATATTGTAAATATTAGGTTGTCCCTTCCGTACTGCTACAGTAATTATAAAATAGATGCAACAATATTTAAATAATTAGGCTATTAATTATCTGCATGAGTGCCACGTGGTAAAAGGCTCTAGACTTCTGGATGAAGCTATTCAATCAACATCTTCCTTTTGAGAGTGACCACATTTAAAGCAATGGTGGAAAATTTCAATGAAGTTGCACGTGTTACTCTTACATGCATTTTATACTAACAATTGTAGAACAAATAAATGAAGTTGTGAAACTCCTGCTCTCAAGATATTTTTAATCAAGTTTATGCTTCTGTTTTCGATTGTAATCAAAATTTGATTTTAATCCAATTAACATAATTATTCTCTAACAAGTCCTTTTTAAAAATGCAAATTAGTGGAAATTTGGTCAAAATTTAATATTAAATACAGATTGGAAGTTAGTCCGACGAATATAATTAACATCATTAGTATTATAATAGTATTGATGTTTTTCAGAGTATGTATTTAACTCCATTACAGTAATATCTTTAACTTAGAAAATTAAAGGATAACTTATAAATAATAATAAAAATTTAGTTTAGACTAACAGTGTAATATAAATAAATATTTAAATGTTATACTTCTCTGACCACGTGGTGAATCTGACTTTAACAATTTCATATCAAATGGTTAATCAGATGATGACGTAAACCATACAATGCTACCAAAGAATGGAATAGATTTATTTCTATAATCTAATTTAAATAACAAGAGTCCTGATCATTGAAAGAATTTATTTTAGTTTAATAAGAGGTATGGAGTTATAAAGTTTAGATAACGAGGTTATCAAATTGTTGATGGATGTTGATGAAATTAAATGAGAAGTATATTTAGAGGTGTAAGTTATTCCAATATAATATAATATAATATAAAATAAAAAGAAGAGATACATTACTTTTAAAATAATATCGAGAGTTTCTCTTCCTTCATATATATTTTTTTCAATTTAAGAATTTTTGTAATGAGTGATTCATTTTTGACTGAACATGTTGGATTCTATTCCATCCCAAGCCAGCCAGTTCAACCAAATGTTATATATTACTTTATAAATATAATTAATTTAATAACTATATATTAATAATAGAACTTGATAAATAATATAGTTTTGTAATTATTGTTATTTTTAGTGGAAACCTTTAACAAAATCTTAAAAGAATTATTGGATAAGTTCATAGTTTAGAATGAATTAGTATACAATTTTTATATTCTTTTAATACTCATACACGATCTATCATTTGTATATTGTTTTAAAAAGAATGTCTTAAACTCTATTTAACCTCTTCTGATTAGAGGCAACTTGTCGGTTCACTAATATTTTGATAGAATGACAAAGGATGGTTTAAAAATCTTTAAATATATTTTATGTGCCAGGTGAATTTTTAGGATTCATTGTAAAAAGGAACAGTTGATAAAAATAAGGTTAAGTCTCTTCCGGTCTCAAGTTTCTTCAGATAATATTGTTAGGGTTAATTATTGTGGTTGAAGTATTATTCATTTTAGAACTTGGTTGTTTCATTATGATTTTGTCTTTAAAATGTGTTTTAGAGAGTTAAGGGAGGGAGGTGTATATAAATTAACTTTGATCTCAACTCCTAAGTGATGTGGGACTAGTAGGTGTACCGGAACAAAGTCTATAATTGAAACTTTTGCTAAGCAAAAGATTAAGGTTGTATATGTTCCACTTTGAAGCTCAGTTACTCCGTCATGGTTTTGTCCTTAAAAGATGCCTAAGAGGATTAAGGGAGGAAGGTGTATATAAACTGACCTTGGCCTCGACTCCTAAACGATGTAGGACTATTGGGTATACCGGAACAAGCCTCCCAGGTCGAGGGCTAAGGGAAGAGGTCCCCACAGACGGTGCTAATGTTCCGACCTCAAGTTCATTGAGATGACATCGCTAGGGTCAATCACTGCGTCCTAGGTATAACTTAGTTGTTCCGTCACTGTTCTGTCCTTAAAAGGTACCTCAGAGGGTTAAGGGAGGAAAATGTATTTAAACTGACCTTTGACCTCGACTTCTAAGCAATATGAGACTATTAAGTGTACCGGAACAACAGAAATAATAAAATATATACAAAACTTAATTAATGTATATTATATTTTGATGGATCAAGTATATTTAAAGTAACCAGAGTAGGAGTAATAATTGCATCATCTGCAAATATTCTTATCTACAAATATTCTTATTATGTTATTTGTTTAGACAAAATGAACTTGTTTTAATAATGAGGCTGAATATTATGTTTTGGTAATTGAATTAGAAATATTGATTATTTTGAAAGATAAAAATGTCTTAATTAGAGGTGATTCTCAAATTAATAATCAAGCAAGTTAACTGAGAATATAAATCGGTAAATTTAAATTTAATTAAATACTTTACTAATACATAATTATTGGATATATAAATTGATGAAGAAAATTAAAGAAAAATTTATAAGAATTAGAATAAAAGTTTTGACAAAGTTCGAAGTTTTCCACATAAATTATTTATCATCAAATGATTAGAGAAAACCAATATATATATATATATATATATATATATATATATATATATATATATATATAAATAAATAAAATAAGCTAGTGAATTACATTTGATAATTAAGCCTTAATTGTTCGATAATTAGGTTATTGATTTGATTAGACAATTATATCCACCTTAATCCAAAGTTTATAAATATGTTATTGTCGCTATTAATTATTTTATTAAATGGGTAGAAGTTGTTTTCTTGAGAAAAAAATAAACATAAACATGTAATAGATTTAATTGAGGGATATATTATTTATTAATTTTATATTTCCAAATCATTACGATAACATATCATTTATAAATATGTTATTGTCGCTAGTAGTTATTTTATTACATGGGTAAAAGTTGTTTTTTAAAGAAAAAGTTAAACATAAACATGTAATAGATTTAATTGAGGAATATATAATTTATTAATGTGAGATTCCCAAATCAATTACAACTGATAAAAGTACAATTTTTTCACAAAAAGTAGTTCAATAGTAAAAGTTTAGGAATATAAAGTTGTTAGCATAAACTCTTTATTATATTCAAGTAAATGACCATGTTCAAACTATTACTAAAATCTTTAATCTTTAATCTTTAATTTGATAAAGAAGTCTATTAGGAAAAGAAGTTGGCATGAAACATTACCACATGTTTTATAGGCATATACAAAGTCTTCTAAAAATTCTACCAATATTACGCCTTATAAATTAATATATCGGCATGATGTTCTATTCCATATTAAATTAAATATTAAATTAATGTGCAATCAATCCCGAAAGACAAAATTAGTTATCAAATCAACATTATTGAACTATAAAAAAGGATGATCTGTCTTAAGTTGATTTGACAAAAAAGAAAAGATTATTCAAATTTATAATAAAAAAAATACAAAAAATATTTAAAAAAAAGGAGATTTGGTATGGAAAGCTATCTTATCATATTATCAAAGATTATATGATCTTGGTGAGACATGACATGATTTCAAGAATTTTTTTTATGGTCGAGATTTGTAAGACCATTCATAATGGTTGAAAACAAAGAAATAAAAAGTTCTTTTGATAACATCATCAACTTTGCATTATCAATCTTTAATTTTTTTTTTCTTTTCTTTTAGAACTCTCTAATTGAGTTTTGGATTTTGAGTTTTGTAACTTATTATATAAATAGAAGATTTGGAGTTTTTACTAAGGTGTCAATGTTTAGTTCTTTATTTCTTCTTTTTTAATTTTTTGGGTTTTGATTGAAGAATTTTTATTCTTTAAAATTTTTGCTTGATTAAATCAGAAAATAAATTGTTAATTGTTTAACTTCTTCATGGAATCTAATATATAATAACTCAAAAGGTATTAAAGAGATTTGTTTGAGTTGTTGCCTGTATTGTTTCTTTTGGAAATGGTTTTTCAAAAATAATATTCAGAGATTATGAGTAAGAAAACTTTTTAAAATGTGGTATTTAGATTTCTTTAATATTAATGTTATCTTGAATCGATTGAGGAGATTCCTCAATTTCTTCTTTTTTCCATCTTCATTAATCGGTGATGGCTTGAAATTATTATTTTTTCTCAATCTCACCATCTTTTAAAATTTCTATTATCAGATAACTCTATTTATAAATGAAATTTGTTGATAAAATTTAAATAACTATAATTTGAAAACATACACTAAAAAATAAATAAGTTTACATTGTGAATATTTGCCAGATAGTGTACTCTCTAGATAGATTGTGGAGATGATCGAAAAGGTTTGTTGTTATTGTAATATATGTGTTCTTACATCAATTCCCGCCGATTAATTTTACTCAAAAACAAGTTTACATAGGTCGACATGTGTTAATCACTATCATACTAAAGATTAAGAAGGTAATTAGGCCTATATGAATTTGGACTCCTAATATATAGTAAGGCCCACCTACGAAGTCTATAAATAGAATAATGCTTTTACAAGAAATGTCTTCTTCCTCCACCTCCATAATTTCCCCTTGCCCTCCATAATTTTACGAAGAGGCAAAAATACCCTTAAGTTATAATTTTAAGACCATTCCTACCCTCCACCCCCTTACCCTACATCGTCTCCTACACCTTCTTTGCATGTTTTTGCACCTCTTTTCCTTCTTTGTGGAGATCATTCACTCCTTCCTACACCTTGTTGGCATGTTCTTACACCTTTCCTTATTTGTACTCCTTGATTGTTTGCGTTGCAGCTGACTATACTTTCATTCACAGTGGTAATGGACTGAAGAGTGATGGTTTCCGGAACTGCATTTTGTGTTGTCTTCAATCACTACAAACACTCTCCAACCATCATAATACACTACTGCCAATCGTCTAATTGCTGCCTTGTCACTTACTTTCTTCACTGTAATGCACAAGCTTCACCCTAACTTTTCAGCCAACATTTCCACAGATCACCATCACTTTTTTTCTTTTTTTTTAGCAGGGACAACTTAGTCTTTTCATGAAGGTCACTTTTGGAATTCAAAAAATTATGGAGGCCTATGGGGAAATTATGGAGATGGAGAAAGAAGACATCTTTACAAGAAGATAATGTAACTCTGATCTAAAACACTTAACTACTCCAACCAATCACTTACTTGATCATGATGACAAATATGACAGATATAAATTGGTGCATTGTGATTAAATTTACTAAGATTTTTAAACACGTGAAATTGAAGATTTAAACCCTAACCCTAAATTAGTGAAACTCAAAAGTAAAAATATTGAAAATAGAAGTTTGTTTTAACAAAAAAAAATATAAAAAGTGACATATATATACTTTGATAGTGTTGATTAAGGTAGTTAAAATCAAGATTTTAATTATAAAATTGTAGGATTGTAGATTTTTATACTATCTACTATTTAAATCAGACGCATGATCATGACAACAACAAAATCGTGGGATAATCGAATTAAAAAAATGTGAAGTGTTATTTTTCTTTGATGGTGTGTTGTACTGGTTGTTTATCTTGGTAGGTAAATAAGTTTAATTCAAATAAAATCTAACTTTAATTAAAAATTAATGCAATTAAAATTGAAATTTTATCTTAATAAGTATATTTGTACAACCACCTAATTAAAATTAATACAATTAAATTAAATTTTACCTTCTATTTTCAATCTTTTGCAATACCTATTTACTTCATAAATGAATTAAGTTTTAATCAAAACAAATTTCAAATCTAAACCTAAATAAACATTAACAACATATTTTGTTACTGTCTAATCTCCTTAATTGAATATGATTAAAAACATTTTTAGAGTTTGATCCCGAATATCCAACCTAGTGTATGCTCATGGATTAAATATCTTTGAGCATAGGGGGAGGCACGATGCTTTCATATATAAAGACCATTTTGTAAATCACCTTTGATTCCGACTATGTCATATATATGGCCCACATGCACAACCCGTTAATGTTTTATTTGGTGGACTCAATTTACAACATCGTACTACCATGATGTTGCACCAGTTAAGATGGTTGATTTATCTTGTGCTGAACCTTCGTAACAATATCATAATCAAACAAGCTTGAATCTTTAATCCGTCGCAGTTATTACCAATCTCAATTCGCAGTCCTTAAAACTTTAATTTCGTTAAAACTTGACAAAGAAAGTTTTGTCACATCTATACTATTTAAACTACCTTCATTTTTAGGTAAATTTATACTTTTAAATATATTAATTAAATGTTCATTTCTATTTCTTAGTTATAGTAGGTATTTAGTACTTCAATTCTTAAATTTGATAAAGTTATAGATGACATTATTTAATTAACTTTTTAATGAATTTCTAAATAGGAGGTAGTTGGATTATTAGGACTAGTACTTTCTTTTATTTATCTACAACTTGTACAAATAAGACATTTCCATTTGATATATATAATTTGTGTCTATGGTTTGTCCTTTAATAAATATTAATATTATAAATATTAGGTGATCCCAGTAATTACAATATAGACGCAACAATATTTAAATAATTAGGTTATTATCTGCATTAGTGACCACGTGGTAAAAGGCTGTAGACTTTTGGATGAAGCTATTCAATCAACATATTCTTTTTGAGAGTGGCCACATATAAAACAATGGTGGAAAATTTCAATGAAGTTGCACGTATTACTCTTACATGCATGTTATACTTAAAAATTGCAGAACAAATAAACGAGGTCGTCTAAACTCCTGCTCTCTTTCGGTCAAATTAACATAATTTCTTCTCTAAAAAATCCTTTTTAAAAATATAAATTAGTGGAAATTTGGTCAAAATCTTAAATACAGATTGAAAGTTAGTCCGCAGAATATCATTACTATCATTAGTGTTATAATAATATTGATGTTTTTTCGGAGTTTGGATTTGACTCCATTACAGTGATATCTTTAAAAACATCTTTGAAAATTAAAGGATAACTTATAAATAATATGATTTTTTTTAGTATATATATAACATAAATAAATACCTCTCTGACTACGAATCTGTGTTTAACAATTTCATATTAAATAGTTAATATCCGATAATGATGTAAAGGATACAATACTACCAAATAATGGAAGAGATTTATTTCTATATATAATATAAATAATAAGAGTCCTAATCAATTGAAATGAATTTATTTTAGTTTAGCAGGGGGTTTGGAGTTATAAAGTCTAGATAACTAGGTTATTGTAGCATCTCACAATGTATATTAAATACAAAATGTTAATACTTATTCAAAGTATACAGTAATTTAAAAGATTTTTTATACAAACATATAAGTATATTTATTTACTCAATAAAATTTGAATTAAGTACTCAATATCTCCTTATCTACATAATACAATCTAACCCAAAGAAATCACACTTTAAAGTTTGAAAGAGGATCTTGAAATACTTGAAAGGGACAATCAAGGTGGGATTGTGGTATCCTAGAGGAGCCCCATTGATATTGACAGGCTATTCAAACTCAGACTTTGTCGGTTGTGAGCTAGACTGCAAGACTACCAGTGGAACATGTCATCTGTTAGGTGCTAGCTTGATCTCATGGCATAGTTTGAAACAAGCTTGTGTCGCCCTTCAACAGCTGAAGTAAAGTATATAGCAACTGGGAGTTGTTGTGCTCAGATATTGTGGCTTAGACAACAGCTAAGTGACTTCGGTATAAGCCTTTCTAAAATTCCTCTTAAGTGTGACAATACAAGTGGTATTAATCTAACCAAAAATCCTGTGCAACACTTTAGGAAAAACATATTGAGATTCGACATTATTTTATTTGTGACCATGTGAACAATGGAGATTGTGAAGTGCAGTTTATTAACAACTTGTTGATTTCTTCACCAAACCATTGGCAAGAGATAGGTTCAACCTTCTAATACCAGAATTGGGTATCTTAGATATTTCTAATGTTTCAAATTAATATTGCCTCTCTAATTATATGCTTTTGAGTGTTATTGAATAACTGTGTGCAGTGAAACTGTTTTAGCATGCTCAAACTAGTAGTACTGGAAAATGAAATTTTAAATTAATCTATTAATTTCTTCTTTTAATCTGCTGAAAATCTACTACATCATGTGTTTTAGTCATTTTAACACACTGTTCTTCGAAAACAACATTTTATTTCGTTGTGTACAGTTTAAAGAGTTACTACCAGTTCTGTTTAACATGTTATTTTTTTAAATTAGCATGCTGATTTTCCTGAGCTAAATATATATAAATATATTAATATGTTAATTTCAGAAAAATAGCTCATTAAATTCTCAAATATCAGACTTTTAACATGTTGCCTGTCAAAATTAACCTGTTGAAAATAGCTTTGTAGAGTTGACAACTTGATGTTTTAGCGTTTTTCTTTCAAAGATAGGCATGAAAAGCAATTGCAGTAGGCTTAAATAATCTAAGAAGTGCTTCACAACACCATAGGACCTGTGAGCACCTCTAGAAAATTCAGAAATAACAAGTCTCATACCAATTGGGCATGAGTGGGCAAAATCAGTTAAAGTGGTAAAAAATACTTGCTTTAGAATTCAGATTTTGCTGTACAATGAAATCTTGACTGGGCAGGTTTGAAAAAGTTGGTTATTCTGTTGCACATTCACATGAGTTGCATCATCTTCACATTCCACACAGTCTCATACTTGTTGAATTGAAAACGTTGCTTTTAAATAAGTCATTACATTCGCATATCAGCATGCAGTCTATACTCCGCTGCAACTAAAACAACATACATTAGCTTGCCATTCTGCATATTTTACCTCCAAAAATAGCAGCCATGTCTTCATCCAAACCCATCAAACGAACCAGGACCTCATCCTCAAGCCAAGAAGAGGAAGATCAGGGTCACCTAGAGATCTGGTTCAGTGGATATGCTAAGCAGATGCAAACCTATATTCACAACTACAACCGAAAGAGCCTAATAGCACCAAAGTTTGTAACTTCAAAGTGGTTGAAGGAACAATAGCTGGATGAGATCATTGGCATCCTCAATCACCAAAAGCTGAGAAAGTTTCTTGGAATGAATGGGTGCATCTATCTGGATCTTGTGAAGGTGTTTTACACAAATCTCCAATTTGATGGCCAAAACATGAGCACTCATGTGAAATGTGTGGACATGCTGATCACACCAAAGGAGTGGTTTGCCATCATGGGATTAAGGCATGAGGGCCAACAGATTGAGAGAAAAGCTTTAGAGGACTTCAACAAGACTCAATTCTCAAGACATGTATGAGGAATCCGAATGAAGAGGTGAAATCCTTTGGAGTTGGGAAGTTAGCAATAACTCCAAGGATCTTAAAGTTTATGATTGTGTGGATTCTTACACCTAGGGGCAATAACCATGCTACCCTCACGGAGGAAGACTTGATGTTGCTCTATTGCTTGGTAAATAAGGTGAAGGTTGATTGGCTGTTCACAATGAAGGATCATATGTTCAAGGCACAAAAGTTAAATGATTACAAGCTGCCATATGCTATCCTTATCTCCAGAATGTTAGAATTTTTTGAAGTAGACTTGGTAGATGAATTGGCTGAAATTCGAAAGTTATAAGTGAGATCAACCAATCTATGTTGAACCGAATTGGACTCTAAAAAGTGAATGAAGCTTGGACATACAAGGGAGGAGATAGTGAAGGAGCTGGATCCAGTGGAGTGGCTGGCCAAGAAGATGCAGAACTTCCTGATACTACAGGAGCACCTATGCTTCCATTCGTGCCTCCAACACCATAACAGGAGCTGTCAACACCCAATTTCGTCCGGCAAATAAAAATTATTTTTGCAAATATAAAAAAAGGAAAAAAATAAAATAAAAGAATAAAAATAAGAAATTAAAACTTTTTAACATGTGTTATTTAGTTTCTTTGCCATTTAGAATAAATAATAAAAAGAACTTTGACTTTATAAGTAAAGTTTGATTAAATAATAATAAAAATAAGATAAAATAAAATTTGTAAAAAAAATGATAAAATAACAAAAAAAAAATGGTGTTGGGTCTGTCTTAAAATAAATTGAATAGAAAAATTAAGTGAGCCCAATTGATTAGAAAGATGTTTTCTGAAGCCTAATTTACTAAGGTTATTAGAAATAAAAAAAAGTTACTGTTTACACCTCCCTTATCTATTAATTGTGCTTGCCACATAAGCTGTAAGGTTTACATAAATACATTGCCCATTCAAGTCCCTATGTAAGTTACATTTTAATTCTTTAATTAGTGTCTGACAAATTTTAATTTTGTTAGTTCATTGTTGCAGGAATTTGAGGACTTGTTTCCAGAAGAAACCCCTAGTGGATTGCCACCCATTAGAGGAATTGAGCATCAAATAAATTTCATTCCTGGTGCAACTATTCCAAATCGGCCAGCCTATAGGTACAATCCTGAAGAAACCAAAGAATTACAAAGGCAGGTTGAAGAGCTTTTGGCAAAAGGACATGTGAGGAGAGCTTGAGTCCTTGTGCAGTTCCAGTCCTACTTGTGCCAAAGAAGGATGAAACATGGCAAATGTGTTGTGATTGCAGAGCTGTAAACAACATTACGGTAAAGTATCGTCACCCTATCGCTAGGTTAGATGACATGCTTGATGAATTGCATGGTTCCACTGCTTTCTCAAAAATTGATTTGAAATCTGGATACCACCAAATTAGAATGAAGGAAGGTGATGAGTGGAAAAGTGCATTCAAAACTAAACATGGACTATATGAATGGTTAGTCATGCCATTTGGACTCACTAATGCACCAAGTACTTTTATGCGATTAATGAATCATGTGTTGCGTGAATTTCTTGGCAAATTTGTTGTTGTATATTTTGATGATATTCTAATTTATAGCGACAATCTTGATGAACACATTAACCATTTGCATTATGTTCTTGATGTTCTTAGAAAGGAAAAGTTGTATGCAAATATGAAAAAGTGTTCCTTCTGCATGAGTAAAATTGTTTTCCTTGGCTATGTTGTAAGTGCTCAAGGAATAGAGGTGGATGAAGAAAAGGTAAAAGCCATAAGAGAACGACCAACGCCAACTAGTGTTACTGAGGTAAGAAGCTTTCATGGCTTAGCAAGTTTTTATAGACGATTTGTGAAAGACTTCCGTACCATTGCTGCACCTTTAACTGAGGTTATCAAGAAATCTGTCGGTTTTAAATGGGGAGAAGAACAAAATAATGCATTTCTGGATCTTAAAAATAAATTGTGTTCTGCACCTGTTTTGTCACTTCCAGATTTTAACAAAACATTTGAAATAGAATGTGATGCATCCGGTATAGGTATAGGTGCTGTTGATGCAGGAAGGGAGACCAATTGCCTACTTCAGTGAGAAATTGAATGGGGCAGCTCTAAAATACCCAACTTATGACAAGGAGCTTTATGCACTTGTGATGGCTTTAGAAAATTGGCAGCACTATCTTTGGCCGAAACAGTGTGTGATTCACACTGATCATGAATCCCGAAAGCATATAAAGGGTCAAAGCAAGCTGAACAAGAGGCATGCCAAATGGATGGAATTCATTGAGCCTTTTCCGTATGCAATCAAATACAAGAAAGGTAGGGAAAATATTGTTGTTGATGCCTTATCAAGAAGGTATGTTTTACTTACTTCTCTTGATGCAAAGTTAATTGGCTTTGAATATGTAAAGGAATTGTATGAACATGACTTTGATTTTGTACAAATATTTGTTGCATGTGAAAAGGGGGCATTCAAGAATTTTCATAGAGTTGACGGTTACTTATTCAAAGAAACAAATTATGTGTACCGCAATCTTCTATGCGAGAGTTGCTTATGAGGGAGGCCCATGGGAGAGGATTAATAGGACATTTAGGGGTGAAAAGAACTTTAGACATTCTGCATGAACATTTCTTTTGGCCTAAGATGAAGCATGATGTTGAGAAAATTTGTAATAGATGCATTACTTGTAAGAAAGCTAAATCAAAAGTGTTGCCACAT
>Ga0209489_104694_pt1 | contig 24820 bp, 11 predicted proteins | sample SiratrowhiteBW_FD_187527 | JGI IMG/M metagenome (GOLD analysis project Ga0209489, IMG submission 187527) | Root nodule microbial communities of legume samples collected from California, USA - Siratro white BW (SPAdes) (version 2) | ecosystem: Host-associated > Plants > Roots > Nodule | place...
TATTTAATATAATATATATATATATATATATATATATATATATATATATATATATTATATTCATTCAATCTTTAAATATGATTGAATTCACTAAACATTTGGTAATAAATTTAATAGAATCTAATTAATGAAAAATGTATTCACAAATTTATTCAAAATCTTACTCCTTCTATTCATACTTTTTTCCTTTCCAATTAAGCAAATAAGAGATTATTTAGAATAATGTAAACTAAACAAGAATTTCAACTAAAGCACAAAATTGAATCATCAACATATGTTAACAATTCCAATTATAGAAATTAAAACTCAAAAAAACTAAATCATTTAGTATAGCCTTTCAAAAATATTGAAGAACAAAATTACAAAGTTACTAGAGAATCAACCTAAAAGAATTTAGTCTTTCATTCGAAGAAAAAACAGAGGAATTAAAAAAAAAATAAGAAAATGCTAATTCTATGTTTTATGAAGTTTCCTAAAGAAGGATTTGATGATTTCTTCCTTAAAACTTATATATTTTTATAGGTTTATTTGTTCGAAGGATTTCAAAATTATATTTTGTTTAAGATATTGTTTGTTTTATTTCTTAGGTTTCAACTTTTTAGAATTCTCAAATTTGTTTCCCATTTCGATGCAAATTTTATTTCTTCTTTATTTTTCCACATGATTTGTTTTCAAGTTTATTTTTAATATATTGTAAATTTTAATCTCTAATTCATTTACTTAGATTTCATTTTTCGTTTTGATTCAGGAAAGCAACTTAATTTTTGATTAATCAAGCTCACTCATAGACGTAGATGCTTCCTTTAGACTTGTGCATCAATGCAACAAATACTTTTATCAAATTGTCTATCATAAGATGTTAATATCAGACTCTTTCTACACTTCTGTCTTCATTAGATTTGATGTTGTTGAGGTGCTCTCTTCAATTAAATCTTAGCAAATGAAGTTGTTGGATTGTCTACTCCATATAACCACTAGAGGTTTGTTTGCTGTGAGAGATATTAAAATGTCTACCATGTTTAAAAATCCATAATCCAAATAAACTATGATTAAAGGTTTTAAATATAAGTAACTTTATGCTCATCAAAACTTCACATGAAGATTGATTGATAAAAGGAACATCCTACTTATCAACTGTTATCGCACAGGACCGGTTGGCTCTAGTAACAACAATATCTCCTTGTGCTGATTCTCTGACTGCTCTAAGAACTGCTCCTTAGCGTACCGAATGCTTTGAAATCCACCGTCCCGGGAGGGGGGTCCATGCTTTGAAATCCACCATCCCGGGAAGGGGTCCTGCAGGCACTCGACGCTCAAGTCAATTTAGGGTTAGAGTGTGCAGGAATAAAGATCAGAGTTTAGAGATACCTGGCTTGAGATGATTGAGCCTGTATTTATAAGTGTGGTAGTGGGCTTGATGAATTTGGGCCCATTTTCTCCTGTCACGGTTTTGGTAACAGAATAATAACAGGAATTAATTACAAGATATTCAATTACGCTTTTGCCCTTACTTAGATATCATTGCTTTATATGCCACGCGTAGTCCATCAAGACCACTTATCGGTTGGTCCATAGTTACCGGTCAGTCCATTGTTACCGGTCGGCCGTACAGTACATCAACTAATATCTTTATACAATCATTTACACACAAAATAAGTTTGGATATCAATTGTAAAAATAAAAATAAAAATGTTTAACATTATTGAGATGGGGAAATTAGTTCAAAATAACTTTTCTAACAAAATAGTTTTCTTGTAAATAATTTTGAAATCACTTTACAACAAATTTAAGTTGTAATTTAAGTTGAAATCACTTTACAAAATTTTTTGTTGAAGAGAAATTAATAATGAAAAAAAAAGATAAATAGTATAATATACTTTTATATTGTTCTAATTCTTCCTAAATCTACACCTAATCTTGATGCGATCAACTTCAGATGAATTTGTTATATTACTTTTGAAAAAACACAAAATTACATACACTATGCAACACAATTAAGAACATGAAGTTTTAGAACTTTAAACACAACTAAATGTGGAAACTTATTACACAAATACACAAACCTAGGCGTAAACACAATAAAAGAAAAAAAAATTATTAGATAAGTTAAAAGGATATTACCTTGCTTGTGATTGATTTCTAACCACTTAAGGTACAAGAAAGAAAAAACTTCTTTTAGACAGCTTGTTGACGTTGCTTGATTTAATTTTAATTACTCTTTTCCGTGATACATTTCAAAATGTGTTTTTTTAAAAAGGAGATAATCCTGATAAAATCTTTAAAGTTTTTTTATAAGACATGTCACTATAACAAAATTTAATTTTAGAAAGGGTTTTCTTATTGGAGGTTAGAAAACCTCAAGTAAAAGATTGAGATAATAGGGGATTTTAAAATCCCTGATAAGTCTCCACACTTTTTTTCTTTAAACGTTTGAAATTTGGATCAGGTTTCGCTTAGGTTTTTCATAGAGACTCCGCTACTCACATCTCAGCACGCACTTCCGCGACCTTCCTCCACGATCTCACTATGCGACCTCACTCTTCTGCTACCTGCTCTGTCACGTCCACGCATCTCATCTCTGTGACCTACGCGCATTTCAGCTACCCACACGCATCTCAGCTCCTCTCTACTTCACACAAAGAAAAATCATCTATACTACTTCACACATGTTCATTATCTTTGAAATTTGATTTTAACTTTCTCCATTTCTCACGGATCATTTATGCATATTGTTTGATTTTTTAAACAAATTAGGTTAACAGCTGGTGCATTATCATTCTAGTATAGAGTGTTTGTTTCCGTTACGGGAAGGGTGCAATAACAGGTGGTGTTTTCGGTTGATCTCTCGGTTGATTTGATTCTTCATTTGGTATTAACTGCTTATTATTTTTGTTGGGGGAAGGATAGTTTTACGAATCTTTAGTGCTTGTATGTTTGTATCTTTGGTGCTTCTTATTGATGTTGCATTCGTTTAGTCTATTTGGGTGAAAAGCATAGGTCTAGTGATTTTGAGAAAGGTATTTCTATTGAAGATAGGTCTTTGGGTGGAAGTCCTTCCAAACCTTTTTGTTTCGATGATCAACACCTAGTCCAGAAACTTCTTGTTGTTAATGTAGATGAAGGTGTGTCTTTATGCATGTGTTTCCCATCTTTTTGTCTTATGTGATATCTTATCGGACTTAGTTTAAATATAACCCTAACTAAAAATATTTTTCTAGTATGTAAACTCAATTCTCTTCTTATCAAGAATAATAACAAACTAATCAATTATTTTAAATAATAATTGATTATATATAAATATTATATATATTTAGAAAATATCAAATAATCAAATTTAAGTTAACAAAATCATTATTTATGAGTTTATAACTTTTCTTAATCTTTAACATTTCAAGATAAATTAAAAATATTGTTTCCTCACTGAATCAAATTAGCATCATAAACTTATAAATAATCATAAAAACCATAACATTTATTTCATTATTTATATATAAAAAGAACTTTATACTAAATCTTCATTAATTTCTAATGTGAATAGTTGTATATTATACTTATATAATTTGCCTTATCGTGTGTTTGAATATGAGATTTTAGTAGGATAATTTATTTTTATAGAGAATTTAAAATGCTTTATAACAAAAATAAATATATTGTTTGGATAAGAAATTTGAAAAGAAATTGAAATTTTAAATTTTTATAAGAGTAACTGGATAATTTAAAATTATAAAATTTTGAATTTCATATAAAAAGTAAAAATTTAAATTTAAAATTCTTTACATTCTTGTCAATATCCAATTCTTTCCGGATAAATAAAGTTATTTCAAAATAAAAAATGAAAAAAATTAAAATTAAAAAATATGTTTTTATCATATTTTGTTATTTTAAAATAAAAAAAAAGAGTTTTGGTTTCATTTTATTTTATGAATAAAGTTTTAAAATAAAATTCAAAAATCAGTTTGTTCCACCCCAATCCATTAAAAGTATTTTTTCGAGCCCAATTCATTAAAAGTGTGTTAAAAAAAATTGTAAGTGTTGTCATCTCATATTGTCTCTCTCTTTCTGTCTACCTTTTCTGAGACCCACATCAAAATTAATTAAAAACAAATTAAAAAATTATAGAAATGTTAAAAATTTGAATAGTTGAGCTTATTATAATTTTGATTAATTGAAAATAATTATGCTCTTAATAATGATTAAATGCTGGTAATTTTGAATTAAATGCTTATGTTCATTGACTATTTTTGTTTTTTTCAAGTTGTTCTCAATAAATTTAATAAGATAATAAAAAAAATACTAGTATAAAAGGGCATACACAAGTCAATAGGCAGAGACCAGAACACCAGAACAGGTACTGGAGAGATACTAAAAGGGGTCCCAAATATATGCCGAGCGTCGAATTATAAAGGATCTGCAACTGGTATGTATGTTCTCGTTACTTCTTATATACTTGATACGTACATGTGATTGTGTTGTTTGAGAGCTACTACGATCCACTGATATTCAACCCTTATCGCTTTGATTTAAAATTTTTTTAAAAAAATAAAACATTTTCAAAAATAATAAAAATATATAATTTAAAAAAAATAAAATAAAAAACAGTTTTAATAATAAAAAATCGTAAAAAAGTATAAAATTAAAAAAAAATAAAAAGTTTAAAACATTTTTAGAAAAATAAAATGAAAAAAATAAAGATATCAAACATCATTAATCAATATTCACAATTAGAACTCGTAAATCCTGATTTTCTTCTATTACGGATAGAAATACGTAAGACCAATATCAATCCTTGTCGGGCCTCAAAAATAAAAAAAATATTTCTTTTTTTATTTGCATTATTTTTATTGTTTATTTTTATTCTATTTATTTAACATCTTTGTTTATTTTTATTTTGCATCTTTTATTTACTGTTTATGACACCTTTATTATTTTCTTTTTATCTTTTATTTGCATTTTATTTATTTTTTATCATTTTATTTATCCATTCTTATTGCATCTTTATTTTTTTATATTTATTTGTCTTCAATTGTCTTTATTATTTCTTTGTTTATTTTTTAATTGTATTTTTTCTTTGTTTATTTTTATTTTTATTTGCATTTTCATTTCTTTTTAATTGTATTTTTATTTTTATCATGTTTTTGTTGGGAAAAATAACATTTTATTAAACCACACTCATTTTTCTTATTTGATTAAAGGTACTGTCTTAGGACAGACGTTGTGAGGATGCTAATACCTTTCCCACACGTAACCGACTTCCGAATCCTAAATTTAGTTTGTAGACTATTTTTCTTCATTTTGGTTTTTTCTATAGTTTTTCATAATAAAATATAGTGGCGACTTCAATTCTCAATATAAATATTTTTAAAATTTAATAAATTTTTTATTGCTCCGTCATGATCTCGATTACGACAAATCTAAAATTTATATGTATTTTTTTTGTATTCTCTCATCAACTTTTTAAAAATGTATTTGGCTGAGTTCAAGAGGGGTGAATTAAACTTTATGAGATTTTTGCTTTTAAAACACTGAAAACATTTTTCGAAAATAGAAAATCGTTAATGAATCTCAATGATCAAAGATATAAGCTGTCGTAGAATTATAAATCGATTTTAAGCACGAATGAACTGATTTATTCTTCTGGCAAAACAAGCAAAAGTTATTTATCAACCCAATATGCTTATCAACGTATGACAAAGATGAAACCTTGCAATTAAAATTGACAAAATGAAATATACACAGAAACAAAATTATCTACAACAAGGCAAACAAAGTTCTCAAAAATAACAAACAATTAGAGAATCAAGGCATATAACAACCAAAGGACTCATATAAAGGCAATGTTAAAAAACTACAGTTAGAACCAGTTATTGAAATCTTAGCAAGTATAGTTCTATAGCAGCAACCGGTCTAGAAGAGATTCAGAAACAATTAAGCTGCACTTTCAGATTTAATTTCAAAACCAAATTGAGAAAAACTAAGTATATAGTAATCAACAGCCGCTGATACTATGTGCAGTAAAAATGGTTATTGAACAGTAGAGAGCCAAAATATTCAGAGTTATCAACACTACAATAAAAAAGCTATTTAGTGACTAATATTTAGCTACCAAATGAATTGGTTGCTAATTGTGACCAAAATAGTCACCAGATTAAATTTTGGTTGCCAAATAACTACAAAATAGAAGTAATGATTAGATTTAGTGACCAATTAAGACAAAATAATTGGTATCTAATATTAGCTACCAAGGTTTTAGTGACCTATGCCATCAGATGCTAAATTAGTCTCTAAGCTAATTAGACCAATTTAGAATCTGATAAAATAGGTCACTAAAACCTTGGTAGCTAATGTTAGATACCAATTATCTTTACTTAATTGGTCACTAAATTCAATCATTACTTATATTTTATAGTTATTAGCAACTAAAATTTAATTTGGTGATTATTTTGGTAACAATTAGCAACCATTTCATTTGATAACTAAAAATTGGTCTCTAAATAATTTTTTTTCTTGTAGTGCAATACAGTAGTTAAAAGATGTGCAAACCATAGAACAAATTTAAAGAAATGATTAGTACATACTCAATCAGTAACCTTAACGTAATTATGCAGAAAAGTTTGTGTTAAACCATATTAAAAACCAAGATTTCAGTATATTACTCAATCACAGATTCACAAATGCACAAGAAACAATTACAAGGATCCAAAGTAAAGTATGATGGCGCACACAATGAATTAAACAAAAAACACTAACCAGGTCTTATTAAAACCAGTAACAGGAAAAACTCAATTATAGTATTATGATGATGGAAAAAATGTTTTTCTTGCAGTAAGAATGTTAATAACTATGCAACAACAATAAGACCTTCAGAGATGCACAACCACACAAGCCAAAATGCACAGAACAACTCAACTCCAAATCAATTCAATGATGCACTGGACTAATATTCAATTCAGTAATTGGTTCAATTAAGCAACAAATTTATTAGAACAAAACAATTTATGCACAGAGACATTGGGCAACATAGAATCTGAATAAGAAATCAAGAGAAGGGTCAAGAAAAAGAGACACAAGCAATTTATACTGGTTCACCCTTCCTCATGGGCTACATCTAGTCTTTCTTGTCTCACTAGCAAAGAAAGTTTTTACTAAAACATTCAATTGTTCAATTACAATCAATCACACAGTTCTCACACCCCGGAAGAAACAAGACAACCCCTGAATTATTGAAACTACACCCCGCAATCCCAATCAATTCAGCAACAATACACAACTAAACCCTATAGCCCACACTCAATACAATTGTTCAAGAATTATACAAAATTACAATGAAACAACATAAATCTTGAATCAAACGGGTTCAAGAAAGGTTGAGAAAACTCCTTGATTGGCACAACAAGAGAGACCTTTGCATGATCTTGAAAGAATCCAATAGTACAGTACTTTGGTCAAGATTGATTCTTCAAGAAAAAACTCATTTCAATTTGATCAAGAAATCCCTAGTTTACCCAAATTAATTTTCAGTTACTCTAAATTGATTCTCAATTTCGTATCTCATAAGCCCACGTTAGAAAACCCTCTGTTTTTATATGTGAAAAGCCCAAAATAATTTTGATAAAACAGTTACGTAGTCTAGTGCATGAATAAATCCATTTCACTTATCCTGAAATCGATTTATTTTTGTCCAGTTTTCTATTTTCAAAATTATTTTTGCCAAAAATTCAGCTTATGCTTTGTGGTTAGTTTTAATAATTTTAGACTATGTGTTAATGAATTTCTCCTCAGTTGTGCATAGATTCTCTTTCACCACCAATTACACTCACTCACTCTAAGACAAAGCTTAAGATACACTTCCAATTGCTTGCTTGAATTCATCAAATGCTTAGTCTTGTGAGAGTAATAACACTTTTTTGATTAGGACATTGTTGACTTGACTAATACTAAAACACTCTTAGAATAAAACACTCTTAGAATGAGAACTTGATTATGTTTTTTTTTTATTAATGTTTATAGGAGTTTTTTTTATTTAAAGTGTTAGAATTATTTATTTTGTTGTTGTCTGAATGACTATTTTTTGGTTGACTATTTTTTTTTTTGTGAATTACATTCTTTCTGTTGATTTCTATTATTATTTTTTGTTGGTGTATGTAGTGATTGATTTTTTATATGTGATACCAATGTTACATTTTATCATTAGTTTATGAGTTTTTATTCTAATAATGATTATAAAAAAATTCAATTAATATTAATTACGATTGTTTTATGTCAATACGAATTGAGAAAATTTCTTAGCTAACATTGGTAGAAAGGTTAATAAAAAATGTCAATCAACAACTTTTTGTGATTGACATAAACTAAAAGCAATCTAAGTTAACATCAAACGAGAAAAAAAAATTCATCAACATCTGTTGAAAATATCTTAGTGAACTTTGACAGAAAAAAATTAATGTTAAATAAGATTGACTAAATAAGATCACTAATATTAATATCTTTGAATTATTAGCAATATTTAATATTTAAATAATTTTTGCATTTAATTGCAATTAAAATACTTTATGGAGAAAATTAAAATTGAGTAAATTAAAATTATTTTATCTAAATTTAATTAAAGAGTTTAAAAAACTTTGGTTGGAATGTGATTTTTATTTATTTTCTCTCATTTTAGGTTGAGCTCTTATTATCTTTTGGACTCTTAAAGATATATGACTATGTTTGAGTTAGTCTAATATTTTACTTTATCTACGACTAGACATTTTTTATAATATATTTAAGTTTTCTTTATTTATTTTGTAATAGACAGTTTGTTTTTTATTTTACATGTATTTGGTGTAGCGTGCATGTTGTTTTGTTTTTCTTTAATAATATATTTTTCATATAATAGTAGATGATTGGTAGGTTTTGAAGGTGTTAGTCCAGTTAAGATATCATAATCCATAGGAGTCTTTTATTAAAAAAATAAATAAAAAAAATTATTTTATCTAAATAATACATTTAAAAGTAAAATAAATTGAAATTTAACATATTTAAAGAATTATTAAATTAGTCTAGGGTAAACTTTATTAATGACAAATAATCCATGATTTTGCCTTATGGGCTACTGGTGGACCACAATGTCTTTTGCAATTCTCACCGTTCATCGAACCAATACCATGTTCTGACAATGCCTTTCGTTTCCCATTAAACCAAGCATTCACATTTGAAAAATATACTAGAAAGGATTAAAATTTAATTCATTTAATTTACTTTAATTTTCATTGAATAACTACTCATTGTAAAAACAACAATTATATATCGAATAGTTGATAATTATATATTAAGGGTGCATAATTTGTATTAGACTTTATTGATGACATATAATTTTGGACCACAATATTTGCAATTAGTTTATTATAGTAATCATGCATTCAACCAAAAACTCAATAGAATCAATAATGCTCAGACCACTAATTTCACATCAAACCTTCTTAAAAAACCAATGCCAAATAAAAAGTACACTAAAATGAATTAAATTTAAATTCATTTACTTTATTTTATTGATAAAGACTTTTGATATTTTTTCTTAGAATAATAGGATTGATGTTTTGATAATCTACCTTAAACAATTATGAGGTGTTGGTTTTGTTTCTTTGTGTAATGTTTGTGTCATGCATTAGTTTTTAAATTTGCTTTTGTTTATCTATACATAATATTTCTGTATCTTTGATAAAAGCTAAATACTTTTCGGAAAGTTTTAGAATAATATAGTAAATTATTAAAATATAATTAATTATATTGTAATGGATAAAATTGTGTCTGTACATATATTTAATTATCATATACTATAATTGATTATTATAAATATAATAATATATTATTTCAAGTAATAATCTGCTAGAAATAGAAGATTAAAAAATAATTAATTAATACTATAAATAATCAATTATATTATTTTTAGTGAATTTTCAAATTCAATAAAGAAATAAAATAATTAATTATCCCTCAAAATAAAAATTAAATATGTTTTTAAATAATTTATATAAAATATGTTTTATTATTTCAAAAGGACAAGTAAAAATATTTGAAGAGAGTTTTACTTAAAGATATTGAGTGATATACTTGCATAAATATATTTTAGGTTTAGCGTTTTGTAGAGAAGATTTTACCCATGTAGTTGATATTCTTGATAAACTCTTCAAGAAAGTTGTACACATTAATGATTGTATTTTTGTATGCCAAGTAGTTGTAGTATAAACATTTAACATTAGTGAAACAATCTCACCCACTCATGTAGTGATGGAGTAGTGATTGAAACTAAATGTAGGTTTGGAAAGAATTAAATGTAGATCTGGAAAGAATTGAATTGATGTAAAAGAATATTTTTTTTTTATCTTTTCTCTTACCTTTGTATTCTTTACATATTCTTGGATGGTTTGGGATGTAAACTTTTTTATTTTAGTTATTTAATCAAGTGTTTAAGAAAATCTTCTAAGATTTTATTGGTGGAATAAAATTTTTTCAAAACATTCCTCTTAATAGTGTCTCTTAACAGTGTGTAACTTACTTTTCTTATAATTTTTTATCAATTATTTGTCAAAAACTTGTCCTATCCAATAATAACAGTATAAATGTCAATTATTGTACATTATAGTTAAACTATTTCATTAGATTTTTTTCATGGCAAATAAGAGTATTAAAATAGGTGGCCATATTAGGTTAGTAGATGATTTTGTCCAACTTAAAAAAATCAAATCCAAAAAAAGTTTTCTAAAACTTAATGAAACTAATTTTAATTTTTAGATTAAGTGATTTGATATATAAATTATATGTTATATATATGATTTTATTTTTATTTTTTTAAAAAATGTAATGATTGTTTTTGAAAATGGATTGATTGCACAAAACAAGGATCTAATTCGTCTTGTAGAGTTTTGGGTCCATTTTATTGAATCTAGGAATGCCAGTGCAATGAGTACTGTGCAAAACCAATAAGCAGCCTGCAGAGAAAAAAGTGGGGACAAACTAAATATTTAAGTCCGTGAACCTGAGTCACATATCCCGTGCACCTTGATAATCGCATTTCATAATTTTTTGTTTTTTTAATTTTTCATTTGTAGGTTGAATATAAATAAATATTTCCATTATTTATTTATATCATATATTTATTTTGTAGTGATTATAATTACACTAAATATTTGTTTTTGTAAGATACTTAAATTTAAAATTAAGCAAAATAGAAAAGACATTTACATCTTTTTAATTCATAAGCCCCAGCCTCTAGTCTCAAAAACTTGCAATAGTACTATATAAATCATACTTGTTATCCAAACAAATCCACCATGACCAATTCTATAGGACCAAATCAAGGGCGAGCCAATAGGGAATCAACCCACCCTCATTATTACCCTAATTGAAATTAAATATATTTGGACACCTTTAATGTTTTAATAAGTAATTTTTACCTTACTTTTTATCTTTTGTGCTGGACCACAATGAATTATTCCTGACATATGAATAGTTTATTTAAATTTAAATTTAAATTTATTGGGATGAATTTCTCTATAAGTATTTACAGAATTTAAAAAATGAAATAAATATTTGTATAAGATAAAATATACACTGTATTTATACTGAACCCCAATAATAATATTTGCTTTTAATAATCTCATTCTTATCCACTCGTTTAAACATAAACCTCAATCAAATCAGTATCACATTGTAAAATAACACCTCAAATCCTATTAAAAATAATATCATTTGAAAAACACACTAAAATGGAATAATTTTAAATTTTAAGCCATTACTTTATTTTCTTTCAAATAATTTTGGATTTAGACTTCATAAAAAAAATTGTTTGAAGTGAAGTCCCATATGGGTGAGACTTCATACTCAGCCCTCAAACTTTTATTACATAAAGAAGTTTGATGAAATTTTAAAAACCATTCTAATTTCTTTTTTTTTTCTATATTATTCTTGTTTACCTAGAGAGATAAATTAAAAAAATAATATTTCTCTTATAATCTTCTCTTTGAACATATATATATTTTTTAACTTGTATCTTAATTTAGTTGAGTTTTTAATTTTTTTCCCTACATCTAACCTCTTCAATACATTAATCTTTTATTTTTTTATTTTCATAAAATTCACTGAATCCGAAAAGCATGGGAGTTTGAATCCGAAAAGCATGGGAGTTTGAACTCTGTGAAATTCAAGACTAAACCCGAGTAGTCCAAATCCGACCGAGTAGTCCAAATCTGACCGTTTATACCGTTATATACCGTATCCAACCGTTTGTACTGTCCGTACACTATATGTATTCACGTGAAATGAACATTCTAGAAGCAGGAAAGACAAGATTTACTCTATTTGTTTGTTTTGTTACATCACACAAACATTATAGCAGGTAGAATTTTTACCAAAAAAAAGCTATATTCTATTTCATTACATTCAGTTTTGTGAATAATGATAATGATTTTCCCTTTTTAATCAGTAGCAAAGTCTCATTTTTCTCACATTATCATATTTGTAGTTACTTTATACACTTTCAAAAACCTAAATTTCTCATCTATGGAAGAAAATCATACATATATGCTGCTCCCATCTGTGAAATATACATTTTATTTGACATGAGGTAGGTATGCTGCTGCAGATTGTCTTGTCTAAATACATACAAATGCAGGGAAAACTGGTCAGGTAAAATTGAGCAGACCTAGGTCAGATTCTGTACTGAACTTTTGAAACAGCTGCCTATAGTATTATAGCACACAGTTTGAGTGTTTCCTTCCTTCCATCCATCCCTGAAAGCACGTTTAAGGCCAAATGTCACCTACACTAGGTGCATGTTTAGGAATACAAAAGTAATTATATATATTATTTGCGTATGATTTTTGTCAATATTAATATAACAGTCATTTAATCTTATATATTAATATCATCTAACTATACATTAAGTAAACATTAATATGAATCATGTTGTTTGGAGACTTGAAAACCAGCCTGTCTAGAAAACCAGAAAAAAAAGGAAAAACCCACTGTTTTGAAAATTTACACTGATTTCCATGCAAATTACCCTTTTACAAGCTTTGGCATTTGTATTTTGTAGAGAGTGCCACAAACAATATATGCAAGGCCTTAACAATACGACAAGAATTGATTTAGGCATCTTCTCCACATCCTTATCTTTCACACACACACGTCCATTTCTGGTCCCTCACACCTTAACTGGCCCCCTGGAGAGAGAGTGAAGAAAAAATATTCCTGTGTGGCACCATGAAGAAAACTACAAGAGGAGCATGCAGAAGTTTGTGAATACAGTTGTATATGTAGTGAGGCTCATCTTCTATATAACATGCATTGTTAATTGAGAAAGAACCACATTCAAAAATCATAAATGGTTTTCTCTCTGAGAGCACTTTACGAGAAAGTGATATTTTTCTTTCAGATGTTCACTTCAGTGCGAAGAGTTAATAGGATGAGTGTGTATCCTCCAGTTGCTACTCCTCTTCTGTCAAATTACTCTAATGGCAGAGAAAATATGATCTATGGATGGAATAATGATAGTGATACTGAGGGTGAGAGGAGAGGATCCTCTAAGATTTCAGAGGTTAGTGTTTTAACCTTGAAGTCTGTTTATATGTTTTTCTTTTCAATCCACATTCATGCAAAAGATGAAACTGATAGTGAGAGTTAGGTTGTTTAACCTTGGATTTTGTTCATATGTTTTTCTTTTTCAGTGCATGTTCATGCGAATAATGAAACTCATCAAGAGCTTTTTCGCAGGTACTGGAGGAAATAAAAAAGTTGTATATCATTGCCCTCCCAACACTTATGACAGGGCTTTTCAACTATGGAAAGGCTGCAATATCCATGTATTTCTTGGGGAAGCTAGGTAAAGATACATTAGCTGGTGGAAGCCTAGCCATTGGCGTGGCCAACATCACTGGTTATTCTATCATTTTTGGCCTTGCAAAAGGTATGGAAGGTATCACCTCTCAAGCTACTGGAGCCCGAAAATGGAACGTTGTTGGGGAAACCCTCCAATGCACCATTATGGTTCTGATCTTAACATGCATTCCCATTTCACTCTTGTGGCTCATCATTGAACCCATCCTTGTGTTGTTTCGCCAAGACCCCTCCATGTCATATATTGCCGCCACCTATCTTGCATTCTCTATACCTGACCTACTTTGCCAATGCCTAATCTGCCCTCTGAAAATTTTCATGCGAACCCAAGGTGTCACCCTCCCTCTCATGTATGGTGCAGGTTTGACACTATTGATACATGCATTTACAAATTGTGTGGTCTTTCACACTTATGGTTTGGGAATTCAAGGGATTGCCTTGATCGGAGCGTTCACTAATCTAAACCTTATACTTGTCCTTGTGCTTTACCTATGGTTCTCTGGGGCTTGTTCTCAAACTTGGCAGGGTTGGTCATGGCAAAACTTCAATCACTGGAGGTCTATTATCGATCAAGGAGGCCCAAGTTGTTTCTCTGTTTGCTCCGAGTGGTGGTGGTATGAGTTTTTGGTACTGGTTTCAGGGGGCCTAGCGAATGCAGCAGACGCAGTAGCCAGCTATGGAATTATAATTCAGGCCACTTCACTTATGTATAATTTTCCTAATGCATTAAGTTTGGCTGTTATAACAAGAGTAGGGAATGAACTTGGAGCCAATAGGCCTGACAAGGCCAAGACTTCAGCATTCACTGCTTTACTATGTTCTTTCATCACAGCCTTTGTGGCTATGTCATGGATGATGACTATGAGCGATGTCTGGGGACAAGTTTTTACCCAAGATGAAGAAGTTCTGTCTTTGCTCGCAAAAACATTGCCTATTGTGGGCCTTTGTGAGCTTGGGAACTGTCCTCAGACTACACTTTGTGGGATGCTAACTGCGAGTGCTAGGCCTCTTTTGGGTGCCCACATATACTTTTTATCTTTCTATGCTGTGGGCTTGCCTGTCAGTCTTATGCTGTGTTTCTGCCTTGAGTTCGGCTTGTCGGGCCTTTTCTTTGGCTTGTTGATAGCTCAGACGGTGTGTGCTACTTGTATGATCATCGCGTTGGCACAAACTGATTGGGAGGACGAAGCTTTCAATGCCAGGCTGTTACTAAGTGGAATCGGACAGAGGTATGGAGAAAGCGATTAAGACATGTAAGGAGCTACTTCTGTGTGTTGCTAGATCAATCGACTTTGGTGGTGATGCTAAGTTGATGCTGAGTTAATAAAGATGTTTTTTCCTGTTCTAGTTCCGTTCGAAGTGTTTGTTATGTTTTCCTTTTTGTCAAGAGTCTGTGTGTTATGTACTCCATGAGTCTGTGTGTTATGTACTCCATGTTGTTTCAATAAAAAGTTCAGTTTTTGTTGTGTGTGATATCTTTCCAAAAAGACATGTTCAAAGTTAATATCTTCATAAAAATCAAATATGATAAATTTTATTAGATGACAAATATGATAAATAAGCTAGATATCTCTTAATTATATAGATGGCAAAGGTTAAGTAAATATAGATATAGTCCCTCCCAATATCTTAAGTTGGTAAACCAACCTTTCAAATGTACAATGAAAGTGGCCACTTTAGTTTCATATCTTCACTGGGCTTCCTTCAAGACCCAACAAAATCAGATATTTCCTCTTGGACTTGTGAATAAAAAAAAAAAAAAAACAACACAGACAAAAAGATTCTTAGGCAAAACTTTTTTAGACTTTCTTTATTCAGTTACTGTTTTGAAGAAGAAGATAACAAGGACAAGCAAAATATACATTGAATAATTGTATTTTTAATATAATATAATTTAAATTTTTATTGATACAAATGAATTACATCTATATCTATACCAATTAGTAATATAAGCTTGAATACGTGTACAAGTTTTAAATATGAAATTTAATTTCAATTTCATTTTTGTATTTATCATTGTAGTCTCTATTTAATTTCTCTCCTTAACTTCTATATTTAATAAAAAAATATCACATTAAATAAATATAATATTTAACAATATCTTGATTGTTTTATTATTTATTACAATTTAAAAAATAATTAAAAGTTAATATCTTCATAAAAATCAAATATGATAAATTTTATCAGATGACAAATATGATAAATAAGTAGATATCTCTTAATCACATTTTGATGGCAAAGGTTAAGTAAATATAGATATAGTTCCTTCCAAGTGATGAGTCATTATTTTCTCCTATTTACTTGTTTTTATGTATTCATTTTAATTTAATTAGTGATTTGTGCTTAAGTGTTTATCATTTTCTCAGTTTCACTGTTTGGATTTCATTTACCAGAAATTCGTAATTTTTAATTAATTTGAATTTCCTGACTTAATTTTATTATTATTTTTAGGGCGACTTTGTTATTTCATTGAGCTTGAAATTAATTTTTGGAATTGAAGAGAGTTGTCACCTCTTTTGCCACTTCACCACTACCTCTACGTCATGTTTTTCCTTTTCTTTAATTTTTTTTTATGATTGGGCCATACTTGTAAGGGGACTTGGGCCCATTAGGGTTGAGAAAGGTTGCCCTAGCTTATGTAAAGGGGAGAGACATGTAAGGGGCGGTGGTCGGAACCAAGACAGATATTGTTATTTTTACATTTTTTTTAACCTTCTCTATTTTCGTTTTGGTACCTTGAATACAATTCACGTTTTCTTCATTTTTCCATTTTTCCATTATCGTTTCTTTTTCATCTTGTTTATTTGCTTTTATGGAAGGCTAATTCATTTAGATTATCCTCTTGGTTGAGATTGTGGAAAAGGTTTGAGGTTTTGTGCTTAATCATCTCGCCTCTTAACTCTCTCGTCTATTTCATCTTTTGCCCACTATTTTAACTGGACTATTCATGCTTAATGACGAGAACTATGATTTGTTGGGTTGGGATGAATGGGTTGTGTGAACGCTTGCCTGCATAATTAAATTTGCTCTAATTTTTGTTTAGTCAATTAGTTAGGGTTGAATGAGGGTTGAGCGTCAATATGAATTTCCACAACCAATGATAACTAGATTGCAATCGAAATCAAGGGAATAATCTATTTTTAATCATTGGTTTAAGTTTTGTAGTTAAATACTGTTTTGTTGAAATCTGTCTAATCCCCCTCCACCCTTTCAGTTTTTCAGTGTGTTTTCATCATTTGACAGATAATTAGGTCCTTGGTAGACGACCTAGGAGTCACTTTTCAGTACTATACTTTACTGAGATTATTTTGACTGGACACGCCTTCTTCCTGCACCTCTATAACATCTTCTTGAACCTCCATAATGTTAAAATACAATTTTATCCTTAAAAATATATTTTAAACCAATCATATGCTTACGCTTCACCTCATTCACTTGCAGATTATAGAATTCATAAGTCATATTCACTTGCAGATTATAGAATTTATAAGTCATTCGAGGTTTTTACAATCCACAAGTGTTTAAATTGTGATTTTTTTAGTGAAAATGTTATTTTTTATTTTTTCAGTGAAAATTGTATAATCCATAATTATAAAATGACTTACGGATTGTGCAATCCATAAGTAATTGAAAAATTCAATACTTATAGATTATAAAACCCCTAAATTTATAGGTGTTTCCAAAAATGCGTTGCGGATTGTATAATTCGTAATTCATCAACACTTAAAGATGTTACAATCCACAATTATTTTTCATAGACCTCTACCATTACAAATTGTATAATCCGTAAACTTCTACGATTTTTGAATTACTTACTGATTATACAATCCGTAACTCATGATAGTCTCATTTTAAACTTACTCACTGTATTACGGTTTGTGTAATCCGTAACTTAGTGTCTGTTTGGTTGAACTGATTTGAGAGGATTTACTGTTTAAGAGGAAGGATTTGAGAGGATGAAGGTTGTTTGGTTCACATAATTTGAGAGGATGGATGAGGAAAAATTTGCAGGATGACATCTTGGATCATGTGAAGGGATTTGAAGGGATGAAACTTGAAATTATAAAATAGCCATAATAAATGAGGTAGAAATTACCAAATATCATTCTAAACAAGAAACAATTATTAGCATTAATGTATACTTATTGTAATAATATATATTATATATGAAAATTATATAGATTTATATATCTTTTAATTGAACCATAATTCTTTAAATAATTTATTCCAATAATTATATATGTTTCTTTTTCATTCATAATACTTTCCTTTTTTCCAAGACAAGACAACTATAATATAATTAATCTCATTTCAATCTATTCATACTTAATACATTCTATCCATTCATAATTATATTATTGACATAAAATAATTAAATAAATAAAAGTGGTTTACTTTATAAAAAAATAATAAAAGTATATTATACATGTTGTTTTTTATCTATTTTGTTTTTATTGATGAAAATATGTTTACTTAATGTTTAATTGAAGAAAATAAAAAAAAACATATATTTTTGTCTCCTTATTTGATTCAATATTTAAGATGAAACTGAGGGGAGAAAATATTTTTTATTCATCTTAAAAACAATTTTATTTTCTTTTAAATATAAAATTATTAAATTGATTATCAACCTACTGAAAAATATCTAGTTAAGTTGATTCAGTTTCTATATTTTTTATATTAAAAACAATTTAATACAATTCATTTCAATTTTTTACCATCTTATTCAACAAGGGTCAATTAGTAATTTTAAAAATATATCAATTAAAAAAATAAAAACAAATCTATAAGATCTATCAAATCATTCTCAAACTTTCATAACCAATCTCCTCAAATCCTTTCAAATCTTACATCTATCCATTAATCCAAACAACTCCACCATCCACACACAATTCACTCAAATTCCTTCAAATCCATCATCTCAAATCTACTTCCCCAACCAAACAAAACCTTAGTATTTACTAATGAGAAGCTTATGGCTTATCACTTATTTTACAATCCGTTAGAAAAGAAAAAAAACTATAAATATATAGGCAAATGATAATTTTGTCTTTTATTTATATCTAAATTTGGAATATTAAAAATTATGGAAGTGCAGGAAGAATCCGTCGAAATGAAAGTGCCCACTTTAGTTTCATAGCTTCAGTGGGCTTCCTTCAAGACCCAACAAAATCAGATTTATGGATTTGTGAACTAAAGAAAAACAAGAAAAGATTCTTAGGCAAAACTTATTTTAGATTTTCTGTATTCAGTTACTGTTTTGAAGAAGAAGAAGACAACGAGGACAAACAAAACATACATTGAATAATTGTATTTTTAATATAATATAATTTAAATTTTTAGTGATACAAATGAATTACATTTATATCTAGACCAAATAGTAATATAAACTTGAATACATGTACAAGTTTTAAATATGAAATTTTCTTTCAATTTCATCTTTGTATTAATCATCCTAACCTCTATTTAATTTCTCTCCTGAACTTGTATATTCAATAAAAAACTATCATATTTAATAAGTATAATATCTAACAATATCTTTATCTTTTTATTATGTATTAAAATATAAAAAATAATTAAATTTTATAAATTTAGTAAGTAATTAATTAAAAAATTATTAATTTCATTGTAACCTCTATTTAATTTCTCTCCTTAACTTCTATATTTAAAAAAATATCATTTTTAATAAATACAATATTTTAACAAGATCTGTATTGTTTTATTAAGTATTAAAATTTTAAAAATAATTAAATTCTATATATATATATATATATACTATATTTTATAAATTTAATAAATATTTAATCTGAAAATTATTAAATATCATAATTAAATATTGAAGAATATGTTAAATAAAAAGTCAAATATACTAGTACAATATTACTAACTAATAAAAGTACAAATATATTTAATAAATAATTTTTAAATGTAATAAGTTCACCGCATATTATATTTATAGTAAAATATTCAATTAAAATATTAATTATTTATCAAATATAATATATTTATAAATAAATAGTTGAGGTACTGATATAGTAAAACTTGTATATATTCTCATCTAATTAGTTCATTAACTTCTGTAGTAATTATCTTCAAACTTAAGCAAATGATAGTTTTTTAGTTTTTTAATTATGACCATTTTTTTAATTTTTTACATATGATTTCTTAAATTTTGATATACTGTATATTTTTAATTATGTTCTTAAATTTAATTCATATAAAGAGAGAAAAATTACTTATGATAAAAGATAGAGAAAATATTATGATACATAAATATATATTAAAATAAGGAGACTAAAAAAGTATAGTAGCTGATTAACTTAAAACTAAATTAAAAATAGAAATTAACTTGTTTTCTTTTTTTTTATAAGAAAACCCTTAAACTATTATCCTAAAGAAAGAGAAATGTCTTAATTTTAAACATGCATGTCTAATAAAATTTATATTTATTAAATTAATTAATATAAATATTTCAAGATATTAATAATTTGATTAATAATTTAATAGTATCTATTAGACATATTTTAAATATCATATATTAAATGCGATATTTACTGAATATGACATTTATTAAATTTAATAGATACATCATTTAATACTTTTTTTATGATTATTTATTTGCTTTGAATTTACTCAATACGTCACCGCATCATTTATCTTTTTTAAGTTAGATCCAAAAAATTATATTATTATATTTTTAGCTCTTCGTATATAGTTAGGTCTAAAAATTATATAGATATACTTGTTTGATGAAGATAAAACAATTTTTATTTATAAGGTAGTTTTCTTGTTGAGAAGTTTTGTCATTTAGGTTAAAAGATGATGGTGCAACATATCAATATTTTATAAACTTTTTTAAAGAAACTTATTAGTGATACAGTGAAAGTATATTTTGATGATTTGGTGGTTAAATCGATAAATATAGAAGATTACTACTGGAAGAGTTTTTAACAAGGTTAGAAAGCATAACACATGTCTTTAACTTGAAAAAAGTGAAACGTTTCTCAACTTCATGATCACCCAACTAGGAATAGAAGTCAATTTTGATAAATGCGAGACAATCCTAACTACGACAAAGAGGTCCAAGATCTTAGTGAGAAACTTGTATTATTAAGGTTTCTCCCTAAGCTTGCAAAGAAAGTAAAACCTATCTCCTCCCTAATAGTACTTATAAGTCCATCGTCTCATTCAACTCTTTTAATATACTTGTCATTCATAAACTCGACCATAAGCTTAATACTAGTTTACGAAGAGAGTAAGAAACAAAACCTTGTGTATTTCACTACTCAAAGTCTAATTAATCGAAGATAATACTAGGTTATAGAGAAATTAAGATTAGCATTTGTTTTCTCAGTTCAGAGATTCTAACAATACTTTGCTTCCATATAGTTGTGCAAATTATCCCATCAAGTAGGTATTTTAAAAGCCTAGGACGAATGACATATTGGTCAGTCATGCTATTTGAATTCGGATTGAAATTTGAAAGTTGAGGACAGGTGAAAACAAAATTCTTAGCAGACTTCTTGATTGACTAGCCCAAACTCTGAGAAAGACATGTTTGATAGTCTCTTAATGTGCATAGTTTGTCAAATAGAAATGGTAGGGGGGGTTGGTATAATCCTGAGGGTCCCAACAATATCATCCTTGAACAAGCCATTCATTTCACTTTTGATAGATCCAACAACCACGCAAAATATGAAACTACAATTGCTAGACCGGGACTCCCTCAAGAATGGGTGTGAAATAGTTGAAATGCCAAAGCAACTGTGAGTTGATCACTAGCCAAATAAATGACGATTATCAAGCTAAGGAGTTATTGCTTCAAAAGCATTACCATTTAACCAAGATTTTGATACACAATTTGATCAGTTTAACATTATACTTGTGCTAAGAGAGCAAAATAATAGAATTCAACTTTGATTCATGACACAACTCTATAAATTTTTGCATGTCCTTTTATAGGTGAGCAAAGATAATCTTGCAATATCTATTAATCATATGAGATTTGAGAGAATAAAAAACCACTCATTCCAATACTGGAAGTTATCTTTACTTGTAAGATAATAATCTATTTGTTGTTGTTGTTCACACCTTTGTAGTTGGTTCTTCCAAACATCATCTAAAGCAATTGAATTTTGCATTTCTTGTAAAAAGATAGGTTTCGGCTCAGACTAAACCATAAGAAATCATTTGGAAAGGCATCAACATGAATGTTCTCTTTTCCTGGCTAGTATTCAATTTCAAAATCATAGCTAAAAAATTTATGAAGGTAATTCTATTGCTCAGGTGTTTGGATTGTTTGATAATAAAATGCCTTGAACTTTTCTGATCAATTTTAATCATAAAGTGATGGTCCTAATAAATAATGTCTAAATTTATTCAATGATTTAGTGATAGCGTATAACTTTCTACATATGTAGATTATTTATGCAAGTTAGCGGTTATCTTCTTTGAAAAAAAAGGCAATAGGGTGGTTTTCTTGGCTTAGGATAACACCAATTCCAGTTCTTGTCAGTCTCTAATGTGAAAGGTTTATTGAAATCTAGTAAGGTACTGGTGCAATAGCGACTACAATTTTAAACAATTTAAAAGCATCAATGGCTTTCTATAACCATCCAAAAACATATTTCTTCAATAAGTTGGTTAACGGTTCTACAAGAGTAGCATAATTCTTGGTGAACCTTTTGTAATATCCACTAAGACCCAAAAATCATCTCCACCATTTAAGTTTTATGGGTTCTGACCATTTTAGTATAGTTTGCATCTCAAAAGTTTACATTAAAAATAATTAATCTATATGACTACTATATTAAATAGACATTTTTTGTGTGCAAACTGCAGCTTCTCCCAAATACCTACAAATCAATTTTTTTTCTTAATTAAAATATAATTACTAAACACATGCAAGTGTTGAAAACTCTAGCTTAAATCCAATTAACATGCATATAGAATATAACGTTAAATTACACGACAAAATGTAAAGTAACATAAATTACTTTTTTTTATTTATAATGTTTGATCATACTTATGGTGTAGTATATGATGTCTTGTTATGGAAATAAGGCTAAAAGTGCAAGCAAATAAAAAAATGTCTAAAATTGAAAATTTTACTTGTTGAGTTAGGCATGACAAAGTGGGTTTAGATTTGTGGGCAGACTTGTGAATCTATCACAATTTGAGAGGTTGGGTTGGTGTTTTCAACCTGTTAACTTGTTCTAACCTGTCTTGCTTGCCAAATTGGTGGGTCAAAGATAAAGCGGGATGATGGAAGAGATTCTTGAATTTGTTGAAATATTTTCAAGAAATTGTTGATGAAAACACACAAGTGATAGAGATAGTTCATGCCTTGCTTATGTTAGAGAGGTCGTTTAAATAAGGGTATGTTTAATGATGATAATTTATATTATGTTATATGCTTTTATACATGTTTTCAATATTATATTGGTGATATGATGTATTAAAGGTATGATTAATCGTATAGTCTATGAAGACATTATATGTGTGCCCTTTTTGGATTGTTCTTCGTGGGGTGGTAGGTCACACTTAGATTGACTTATGAATAAGTATATGTGTTGATATATATGTATAAGGATTGAACCTGGTCGGTTAGTCCTGTATAGGTGGTTTGCATGACCCTTGATATGTGTTGTAAGGATACCCAAGGTGGTATCATGTCTTGGGTGGTGGTAATAAATATGACATTCATGTTAATAAAGATATCTTGACTTTACTAATAATCTAGTCACATAGATTGAACTTTAGGTGATGAGAATTTGAACAAGGCTTTTTATTTGCTACACTACAAGAAAACAGTAAAATAGCATGGGCAAAAACCCACACAAATGCGTGGGCATAGCGTGGACAAAGGGTCTATGCTAAAATCCTCAAAGCAAACTATCGTGCGTGGGTTATGCCCACGCTACCAAATGAAGAATTAAATATAATAAATTATGGTGCGTGAGTCTGGCCCCCACTTGGTTTTATTTTTTTAAAATTTTCTTTTGCATTTTGCGTGGGTCTAGCCCACGCTACTTGCTACTTGCAATTAATTAATGCGTAGGTCTGGCCCCGCTTGGTTTTATTTTATTTTTTTAATTCTCTTTTGCATTTTGCGTGGGTCTAGCCCACGCTACTTGCAATTAATTAATTACAAATAATATTTTGGTGCATGGGTCTAGACTTCGCTTAGATTTTTTTTTTTTTGAGTTTTCTTTTACATTTTGCGTGGGTCTAGCCCACACTACTTACAATAATTAATTGCAAATAATATTTTAGTGTGTGGGTCTGACCCACACTTTTTCCGTGAGCTATTAACCCACACATATTTTTGACAACTATTTTGTTGTTTTCTTGTAGTGGTAACAAATGTATATTTGACTTAGTAACATGTGCTTCATGCCATCTCATCTTGATATGAGATCACTTAAGATCTAGTAGATTCAAGATATGTGAAGTGTTAACCTCTTGAATATTTTTTTATTATGATGTCAAGTCTTATAGATGATATCTTACATTTAGTCACAACATAATATATAAATAAATATGAGTTTATTATCGTTTATATATATATATATAATATGATGATGTTATGTTTTATTTACATACATTGTTTTGCTAATATGTTATCTATAGTTGTAATAATGAGTTTATTATCGTTTATATCTATGATGATGTTATGTTTTATTTACATACATTGTTTAGCGGATATATGTTATCTATAATTGTAATGGTATTATATAGTTGTAATGGTATTAGTTCAAATTTTGTTGCATGTGTTTATAGAAGTGTACAAACTTTCTATTGATGTGGTAGGTATAAGATCATTGTTTAGCGGATATATGTTATCTATAATTGTAATGGTATTATATAGTTGTAATGGTATTAGTTCAAATTTTGTTGCATGTGTTTATAGAAGTGTACAAACTTTCTATTGATGTGGTAGGTATAA
>Ga0209489_104696_pt1 | contig 24812 bp, 12 predicted proteins | sample SiratrowhiteBW_FD_187527 | JGI IMG/M metagenome (GOLD analysis project Ga0209489, IMG submission 187527) | Root nodule microbial communities of legume samples collected from California, USA - Siratro white BW (SPAdes) (version 2) | ecosystem: Host-associated > Plants > Roots > Nodule | place...
TAAGAAGATGTATATGTATTGTATTTATTTAGGTAAGGAGATGTCTATGTATTGTATTTGTTTAGGTAAGAAGATGTATATATATTGTATTCTTAAATCTTCATAAACCATACAACTTAATGTTTTTCTCTAAAATCTAATTTTCTTATTTCACTCGAGTTCTTTACAAAGGAATTTTTTGAGATAAACTAATAATAATTCATATTTTTAGTTTATGTGAAATATATTTCGAGACTATAAAACTTAATTACAAAATATCATTGATAATCTTTATTAAGGGTTATTATTTTCCTTATAAAAAAATGTCTCATAATCATATTGTACTATTTTAGCATACTTATATATGACTAGTAATTGTATTATTATCAATATCATTCTCTCTCTATTATTCATGTCTTTTTCCAATGTCTTCTTCTTCCGATGTCTCTTTCCATGTCTTTTTCTAAGATATCTCAATGTGTAATAAAATAAAAAAAATTAGGAAAAATTTATTTAAGGATGGGCTATAAGGAGAGAAAAATAACTTGGAATTACTATACGTAAGCATAGGGACTATGGGGATAGATAGAGAATAAAGAATATTCAATTCTTTAATGAAACACTCCTTGCAAAATGGAAATGGTGTATGAGCATAGAAGAACAACATCTTTTGAAGTGTTATAATCTAGATATGATTTTTGGAAGTCCTTGAATAGGAATTTAAGACTCAACATGATGGAGGGACCTTCAAGAAATGCTTGGAGGAGGGACAAAAGGATCATGATTTGATAGAAATTGTCAGCAAAAGCTTGATTAGAAACTGATATATTGTTAAACGACTCGGTGAAATAGGTGAAATAGCTCTAAGGAGAAAATATCCTAGACTTTATATAAATTTTATATATAAAAAAGAAGTGATAAAGGAATTTGGTGAGTGGAACGAATATGAGTGGGTGTGGAATTTCTAATGGAGAAAGGACCGGTTCAATAGAAAAGTATCGAATAGAGTAATTCTACCATCCAAAAATAGGTCAATTGGACACCGTTAAATTTTTGTAAGGTCTACTTATATAATTCTACTAATTCTACAAGAGGTCTTAGTGGAGATTTTTCAGATCTGTACAGTTTTTTTTGGAGCTTAAAGGCCCACCATCACCTAAACACCTTGTATGGATGGTTATGCTAGATAGGGTAGCAACAAAATCTATTCTAAGAAAAAGAAGTGTGCTTTGTATGGTAGTATGGATGTCTTATGCACGGAGAAAGAAGATAATATTAACCATCTATTTTAGGATGTAATATGGTAAGTGAGGTTTGAAACAAAGTGTGATAGATGGATTGGAGTTAAATCTTTGAACCATAAGGAACTATTAAGCAATTTCCAATATTTTTCTCTTCATGTGATGGATAGCCAAAAGTGTAAGGAGGCATGAAAGATAATGTGAATTTCTATTATCTGAGACATTTGATGTAGCAGAACAATATTATATTTAGAAAAAGAAAGGTTGATGTAGATGAAGTCTTTTTTCATAGCACAGATTAAGGCGTGAGTCTAAATAAAAAGTACAATTTCTCCAATGCTAATTCCTCTGTTCTTAATTGGTATCAATGTTCAAATGCGTGCTTAAGTTATCTTGAATAACTTGAAGCCTCGATCTGTTTGTTTTTATAGGGAACCAATTTTATCAATGACAGCTAACCAATTTTGGAAGTTGTCTTGTTAAAGCATGTTTGTTTTTGTTTTTATAAATGTTGAAACATCCTCTTGTACTTTCAATTAATATATTTTAATTATTAAAAAAATATAAAATTAATAAATTTATAATAAATATAATAATTTTTAATGGAATGATATAAAATTTATATTTTACACCAACTTTTCTTGGAACCCAGCCCATATTAGTAATTATGTCGTTGAATATTCCGAGACAATTAATGTTAGGTGAGGTCCCATGCGTTATTGGAACGCAAATATTTAGACTTTTAATGCATGATAAGTAGATAGACACCAAGATAATTGGAGAGGTAGCTTCACCTTTCACCTCATCCTCTACTTTACAAAAGTCGGTTTTGTTAGGTGCCACAATACTTGGTTAGTATTGCTAATTTCTAACTACCCATCACCCATCTTATGATCAAACCATGCAAGATTTTTTTAGCACAATTCATGGTCCTTATTCATTCTTCCTCCTATTTTAATCTTCACCACAAATTTTCATACTTTAGAAACAGTAATCAATTATTACTCAGACAGCTAAATCTTTTTTTTTTTTTTTTTTTTTTTCAAACATTGCTATGTCATTCGTTTTGTATAAGCTTTGGTGAATAATTTATGAAAAAAATCATGTAATTAGATGTGATAAGCCAACTTGATTATATACTTTCTTATAGTAAACCACGTTCTTTATTTAGAGAATTCTTTTATAGGAACATTACGGTATATTATATTTGGATGCTAATGTCCTTTGCAAGAAAAAAATCTCACTGATGAAGGCTTTTGCAAATTTGTTTCCCTCCACAAAAAGACAAAACAATGTGGTTGGTTTGAGGTTAAAGTACTAACACGTAGTAACACATGAATAACAAAATCGATTAATTACTATGTTTGTAGAAATTTTTAAGCCTGTGGAGGAATATTCGTGGCATATTCCAGAAGTGACCCTCTGCGTCTGTTCTACGCCGTGAGGTTCGGCATGTTCTCACACGTAGAATTTTTTTTTTTCTTTCTTCTTTCTGTGTATCATATGTCACTCTATTCAAATGTTGCAAACGTTGAATCTGAATATAGGATTTGATGTGATGTACATTTCCAGAAGAGACGGCTAAGGAAAACCAATATTGACTTTTATACTAATAAAATTAGTTCCACATAGCATGTTGACTAACAAACTTTGACAAGTTCATCTTGTTGAACCCAATTTCTAGAGTCATCGTTTTGGTTTCTTTTCCTTTGGGCTAAGTAAACAAACATGTAAATTGTAACGAACCATAGTTGAGACCTTCAAGCAAAACCATAGAACTGAACAATTTTACAAGCTTCAGTTTTTTTGACAAGAACTTCATTAGCTTTCACGTTATGCAAAACCCAGTTCTATAATTGAATTCTCATTCGGTAAAGGGAGAAAACTTTGAAGGAGGCAGAGAAATGAAAACATATATAACAAAAGCTTAAATTTTTATTGATGTTCACATGTATAAGTAGAACAGTAGTCAGATTCTATTGTGTGAACTAACTCAAACATTCTTGAGAGAAGAGAAAGGCTAAAACATAAAGGAGCATAAAAGAAAAGAGGGTCCCTTTAACGATAATTTACATTTTTTCCTAACGGAGACATGAAAAGATCAATCAGTTTTATTCCTCTTTTTCCTTGAACTGAGTGAAAAGATGTAGCATGATTCATGCGGTTGATCTCACTGAAATAAGACATCAACAAGTGAGTGGAACGATGTGGTGTGACACATGCAGCCAAATTCACCTAGAAAGATAAGAACTTTGTTGATTCAAGAAGAGTCTGAGACATTTTCTTGTTCATCTTCAGTGATCCAAAGCAGCCAAGAAAGAGGGTCTGAGGAGAATTTGGAGACCTTGTTGTCAACAGCAGAAAGAGATTGGTTGTTTTGAGTGTAAACAAGAGAAGAAGTAGAAGGGGTGGCATTGGTCCTAGGTGGTTGTTGGTGTTGAGTGTGTTCTTGAGGATTAGGGGTTTGGAGAGGAAGAACAGTGGGTTTAGGAGAAGCTTGTTGTGGTTGTGGACGAGGGTACAAGAGATCAGTGGGGAAGAAGTTGTATTGTTGAAGGCCAGCCATGGAAAGAAGTTTTTGAATTGATCAAAGAGAGAGAGAGAGAGAAAATGAGTAGTGATAGAAAATGAAAAGAAAAGCTTGTTGAGTATCTATGTTTCTTAGAACAATTTGTTGGTTGGGTTTGGAATTTATAGAGAGAAAAGAAAGATGAAGAGAGAGAGTGATGTCAACATTTTTGGCTTGGTGGCTTGGGAATCTCAAGGGGAGTTTTCTTGGAGAAGGTGTTAGAATAATTTTGCTTATTTTTTGTTTTCTTGCATAATGTTATCATTCAACGGTGTTTACTATCACTTAATGTTTTTCTTTTCATTTTTGTATGTAATTTGGATTTGGAAGTTCTGCTTTTGTGATGTTCTATATGAAGTAAGTTAAATTTATTGACATTTTAATTTTGTGTATTTTATTTGTTTAATAAAATTATGTTAACGAACAAGGAGAATATTTATATTTTTTCTCGTGTTAGTGAAAACTAATTTATCAATATGCAAGTAAGAAAGTACACAAACGTGTTATGATTTGTTTGGTTGGAATTGGAAAATTGAAAAAGTGAATGATTAATTTGGAGAAAAAAATAAATGGAAATGGAGCAATTTGATTAAATGGGAGAGATTTAACTAGAATATTTATTGATGTATCTTATGGATTTGAACTAATGAATGAAAATTGATAATTTTTTTTAACGTAATGTCAATATTCTTTAAAGTATAAAAATTTTTAGGTTAAAAAAAGAAAAAACCAATAGTAGAAAAATTAAAATAGATTATTCATTAAAAATATTATTGATTTAAGAATATTATTTATTAGCTGATATTAATAATTACTTAAAAAACAGTGTGCATGTAACTATTATAATTGAAGATAAATTAATAATTTTTCAAATAATATCTGTAAATTTATATTTTTTTTTTCTCATTTATACTCAAATTTGTTTTTTAAAACTTTTCCGATGGGTTATCTTAAATCACTCAAAATATAAGTATATAAAATTCTCATAAAGCATCTTATATAATTCCTGGTAAATAAATAGTGTTAGAATTGACACCATTTAATTGTGCCATCTATTACGGTTAAATATATAATAATAAGGGTAAATTAGTTTACTACAGCAAGTTTTTAGTGAACAAGAAAAAAACTACAATTTTAGGACAATAATTCTAATTATGTTACTTTTATTTGAGTTTTCTATTATAATTGAACACATATTTGGTATTATGATGCATGTTTATTAAAGAAAAAATTAATGTTAATATATAATTAAATTTAAAGAAAGAAAATAGTAAAAATTTCCTTTCAAGAAAGGTAACTTTTTTTTTTTTAATAATAAACACACGCTGATAATTATTGAAAACTATGTGCGTGTTCAATTATCTTAACTATTAACGAAATTTGGAAAAAAAATTAATGAAATTAAAGTTTTTGTATTAATATTCTAATGTTTTTTAATTAAAAGTAAAATATTTTAATACTTGTTATGTTCTTGTGCGGTCTTTTTTATTGTGTGATCATTATATGATTGTTGTCCATATTAAGTTTTAAAGAGGTTCTCGATTTTCAATCAAGTAAGAGACGTACTTATACAATATACTCTGATACTAAACTCAATTTTTAAAATTAGAGATTTTTTAGGAATAGATAAAAAAATAATTTTAATGTGATTGATTTGGCTTTTAATAACTTTGTCATTGTGTTATTATCAGAAATATCATGTTGAATAATATAAGATTTTTGCATGATGGAATAATATTTAACCCATGCTTAGACTAAAAACATTTCAACTCATTGTTTATATATAATGTCATTTTGAACAATCATCTCAATATTAATTTGTTTTTATGTTTTAAAGAGAGGGATATTTGTTCATACCATTTTTCTTTTCCATATATATTTGTTGTATTTTTATTAATTAAAAAAAACACTTAAGGTTTGTGTTTACATGAACAATAGACGAGTAGACATGTAAAAGAACAATTTTGATTTGGAAGAGAATAGAAGAGTAGACGTGTAAAAGAACAATTTTGATTTGGAAGAGAATGGAAGAGCAAAGTAAAAAGAGACAAGGAAATAAAGAGAAAACAAAAAAAATCCAAGTTAACACACATAATTCAATAGTTCAAGAATAACAAAATACTTATATGAATGATTGAAATTCATAAAAATATAGTTAAACTATATTATATGAATAATGAAAATGTAGTTAAATTATATAATATGAATAAGACGTAAACCTTATTTTATAAAACTCAACTATACCTAAAAGAAACCATAGAGAAATGAGTCAAACATTTTGATTCCCAATTGTTGATCATGAGACTTATTCCAATATAAAAACAGATCAAAATATATATAAAAAAATAGAAAATTTGGGTGAAATTTGAAACAAGTATTACTGTGTTAGCCATATGTTAACATTAAGCATCTTTGTAGAAGAGAATATAAGTATTATTGTTTGGTTTCTATTCCGCCAAAAAAAAAAAAAAACGAATTTCTTTTGAGGTTTAGATGCCCAAAATTGTGGAATAGAGGTAGCCAAGTACTCAGATTCAAGCCATAACTCACATTTTCATTATTTTCATTTCAAGATTGTTTTCCAACCATAATATTATTTCATGACAAAAAAGGCATTTATTCACAAAATGAACATAATTTTTAAGACCATTGTTTTTTTTTATATATATACACACACAAAATAATATAAACATAAGTCAGGATTTAATTATTATCAGAACACTTACGAATTTATTGTTTACATAAACATTGATTTTTTTTTTAATTTAACTGTTGAATTAACAGATATTATGGGATATATATTAAGCTCGTTAAATTTTAAGAAAAATTTACAAAAATGATACTCTGTTTGGTTGCATATTAATTTTCTATTATAATATCTAATAACACTTTTCAGAAACTAAATATATGTGAATATTGAATATTAACTATAGTAGTTACCTAGTATTTGATTAATCTAAAATTTTATATCTATTTATGACATGAATATCACCAGATTTGAAGGTATTGTAATGATAGTATGAGAGTTAAGTTATTTGGGAACTTAACTCACATAAACTTGCTTAAATTTATGTATTGTAAAACAAATCAAACAAAGTTTAACTTTTGGTTTGATTATACGAAATCGTTTCAGTTTGAACTTTATATACGTACTTCACATTAAAAAAGTATGGAAAAATTACAAATAAAAATGAATTTTAGTAATTTTAAAAGAAATTCTTAAAATAGTCATATAAATCATTTACAAATATGTTTCTTTTTTTACATATTAAATTAAATTTACTTATTTTTTAATTCTTATGAAGCAGTTAAAAAATTATCTACAAGACGAGAGGTAATATATAAAAGAGCTATAATTAATAAATTATATTTTTTCTTTTAAAATTACCAAAACATATTGTATATTCTTTGAAAATGTTATATTTTGTACAAATTCAAAATTTATTAAATTTAGCTTATATAAATGACTTGTAAGTTATATATATATATATATATATATATTAATTTTGTCAATTAGTTATAAAATCTATTTGTCTCATGGATAATCTTATATGCATAAAATATTTCAACATTATATTCAATTTAAAAAGTGAGGATAAACTATTGAGATAGAAAAATTTATTCATAAACTTGTTCAAAGGCTTTTTTACTATATAATTGTTCAAAGCTCTCTTTTACTAAATAAAGTAATTATGAGGTTAATTATCTTAGAGTAATCTTTATTTGAGTTTTGTTTATAAGATGATAGGTACAATTTTAAAATTTGTTTATGAGATTATAACTGTAATTTTAATCCACTATTGTGGTAGTAAAATGGATTCACATGAATCATAGTTACTAAGACAGTAAAAGAATGGTAACAGGTCTAATAATATAGATATTCATAGTTTTATCGGATAATGTTAACAAAAATGATCACTGTTCTCATAATTGTAAAGTTTTGTACAACCACATTCCATCTATTATAGTCCTGAGAATAATAATTATCATTGTTTAACATATGAAAATGTCATGTGCGTACGTTTAACTTTTTTCTATCATTCTATAAAAAACAAATGATACATATGAAAAACACAGGAAGTGAGAACAATTATAGGATAATAAAGTATATAGCACAGATGATATAAATATATATGGCAAAGTCGATAAAATTAGTCAAACTCGTTAACACAAGCATATATTATACAATTAGTTAGAATCAATGATGAAGCAAGTAGTCAGATTTACTGATACAAATACAGATGATGTAATTAGCCACACTTAGATGATATAGATATAAATGATACAATTAGTCAAACTTGTTGCTATAAGTATATATAATATTAATAGTCAAACTAACTGGTGCAAACACAGATGGTACAAATAGTCAAACTCATTGATACAATCAAACTCATTGATATATGCACAAATGATACTACAAGTAAAGATGATTAGTCAAACTCACTATTTGATTCATGTGCATTAATTAAAATTATTTTTGTAATGACTAATAAGGATAAACATCCATATCAAATTTTACTCATTTCAATCCTGGAGGTCCAACTTTCAGTTACATATAATTTAATTTGGATTTTTATCAAAATTGAGTCAACCGTAAAGTAAAACATACAATTCAACCCACTATTTGATTCAAGTGTAATAATTTAAATAATTCAAGTAGTGACTAGTCAGGATAAATGAGTTTATCAAATCTCGCTTATTTAAATTATCAAGGTCCAACCTTCAACTACATTTAATTTAAATTTGCTCTCCCTTAAGATAGTGTGACTTCATATGTAAGATAGGCTGATAATACACTTTTTAAGTTAAAGGAATATCAATCAAACAAAATAATGAGATTAGGAATACCTTACTTTATATCAAACATAAGGAAAAATAGAAAGTTCTTTATCTAGGTCAATATATATATTAATCAAACAAAAAAATAAAAATATGGACAAACATAGTAATTATAACATCTCTGTTTTTAAATAAATATATTAATTATTTTATCTTTATCTTAAAATAAGAGTTAGAAAATCTTAAACTTTAATTCATGTTATGAAGTTATTATTTTAAGAATATTTTATATTTTAGATAAAATTTTAAAAAAATTAAGTATTTTTAAGAAAAATAGTGATTAAATAAAATGAAAAAAATAAGAATAAAAAATAAAGTTATTAATATATATAAAGATATTTAATAAAATATTAAAAAGATCATTAAGAAAAAGAAAGGGAGAAGAAAAAGAAGAAATAACGTGTGTGTGCAAAGCTTATCTTAAAGGATAAGCAAATGAGTTCAAGAAAACATGAAGAAAAATGAAAAAGAAAGAAACAATGAGATAAGAAGAAGAGATAAGGATGGAAGGTAAAAAAATCTACTTGCATTAAATGCAAGAGATAAAAAATAATTTAAAATAATAATAGTAATAAAATAAAATTAAAGTTATAAATAAGAGAAGAAGAATGAACATAAAGAAGAGAAGAAGGAGAGAGGGAAAGAGAAGGAAGAGAGAGAAAAGACAAGAAAGCAAGAGGAAAGAGAGAGAAAAAAGAAAAGAAAGAGGAGAGAGAAGGAAGAGAGAGAAAGAAAAAGAGAGGGAGAGAGAGGAAAATAGAAAGGAGATTCGAAACAAGAGAAATAAGGATCTGTAACTTTATTTCTAGTATATCTCTTCATTTAAAGGTAAGGGGGGAGTGAGATTAACCTTTGTCTATATTAATCTTAATAAACTTATGTTTGATTTATTAATGTTTTAGTTATTTTAATCTATCTTGAACTATACATTATCTTATTCTCTATTTATTTTATCTTCAGTTACGAAGTTACGAATTGTTCCATTTATTTTATTTCTTTTATTAGTTATGCACTAGTCATGTTTATGTTTATTTATTTTATCTCCAATTAGGCACTGATCCTGTTTATTTTATTTATTTTATCTCACGCACTGGTCCTGATTATTTTATTTATTTTATCTTCAGTTATACACTGGTCCTGTTTATTTTATTTATTTTATCTCACTCATTGGTTGATTATTTTATTTATTTTATCTTCACTTACACACTGGTCCTGTTTATTTTATCTCCAATTACATACTGGTCCTAATTATTTTATTTATTTTATCTTCAATTTTGTTTACTGGTTCTGTTTATTTATTTATTTTATATTCAATTACGCACTGGTCCTGTTTATTTTATTTTATTTCCAGTTACGCAATGGTCTTGTTTATTTTATGAAAGTCATCTCCAATTTTATAAGATTTATATTTATTCTAATTTGTAATACTTTATCATTTTGATATAAATATATTTGAAGTAAAAGTACGTATTTTTGATGAATTTGATAAAAGAAAGTTAATTGTATGCTATATTATTATTTACTGATTGTATTTGTTTGATTGTTGTATATAACTTGTGAATTGAGATATATATGACAAAACTTGATGGTTATTGGTTATGTGATTGTTGGAAATGTCATGAATATGTTTGTGGTGAAAGAGTCATAGGTTTTAGAGTTGAAACCAGAAAGTGTCTATTTTTGGGAGGTCACAGTTTGGTACAACTGAGGGATGAATGACAGGGACCAGTTAGGGTCTAAGGAAGTATTTCAAGTAGGTGAATATCTGGATAGTTTTGTAACGTCCTGGACTAGGATAGTTCACAGGCATAGTTCACAGGCCAAACTTGATACTGTTGGTTACCTGCCTTGAGTCGCCACGATTTGGTATCTCTTTTGCTGGTAGATGACCAAAATTCTCGAGAAAGTGATTATGATTGTACGAATGTTGTGATGAGATATACTCAAACTTCCTAATCACTTTCCAAATGACTTTTGATGTTCAGGGTGGATCATCAAAAGTGGTATATGGATCCATATGTCTAATGATGTGAGAGTCATTCTTGTGGTTTTGAGTCAAGTTATATGCATCATTGTTTGTGGTTGTGATTATAGACCCCATTGCTTGTTAAGTTTATTAAGATTAATATTTAAGACTTATAAATACCCCATTCCTTCCATGTTTCTCTTTCATATGTGTCTGTTATACAATAGATACAAAACCTGTTCAGTAGGAGTTGTCAAGAAAGAATTTTTAGAAGATTTTCTGGATGATTCACTTATGAAGAACTTAGTTCTAATGTATTAGAACATATAAAATAGATAGCTCTATATTATGATGTAGAATTATATTTGTGGTAAACTTATTTGTAATGTATTACGAATATTTATAAAAAGATGTATACATTTATATTTGTGAAATGGTATCATGAGTTATATTTTCCTTACAAAAAGTTTATTTTTATTTTTTTAAAAAATTACTTATAATTTCTAAATAAATAATAAATAATTAAATAGTAGTCGGGGTGTTACAGTAATGAGGTTAGAGACACCTCACTAGAAAAGAAGAATATAATAATTGTCTCCTTCTCTTGATTGATTTTGAAGATTGATGTATTGATATGATATTGTTCTTCTCTCTTCTGATGTCGTCATTGTTTTTCTGTGTACCCATCTTATGTTCATACTCTTATTTATAATATAACTTGTAATGATTATATTTCTCTTAATTTGAATTCTAGTTTTTGTAATTTGATTCCATTGAATTAAGACTTCAATAGTTAGTTTGTAAAAGATAATTTTTTCAAATAATTGATAAAAAGATAATATTTTCAAATAATTGATAAAAAGATAATTCAGTAAATTACACCTAGAATATATATTTGCAAATTTATATATATTAAAGTCATCTTGTCATGAACAATACATTTTGTTCTTAACTTAGTAAGTAAATCTTGTAAGAAGATTTTGAATTATATTTCATCTTATCATTTTTCGATTACTATGATGATATTAAACTTTTGTCATATGATTAATTAAGACTTTCATTAATCTTACTATATTTTAATAGTTAGATAAAATAACTTACGTAATTCAAACAATGTCTTGTTACGTGTTTTTTTATCATACAAATCTTCATTTATTTAATTTTCTATGTTTGTGAAATGATGCCTCTAATTTCTTAAATCTCACTCAATATTATGTGGAATCCTATCATTTGGCAACCTTAAATCATCTAACTCATTAAATGTTTTAAATATTTTATTATAAAAATATAATTTTAATATTTTTAGAATGTTTCATCTAGCAACTCAAATAGCTACACTCATAATCTCCAACACCTCTCAATATGGATAATAACAAATTGTCACTAGATATTTATTCCTAAAATTTTGAGGATTACTAGTTCGTCTTTGTTTTTCTATCTTTGGCTTCTTTATTTTTATCTTTGTTTTTTTTTTTCAAATGTCATTGCATATTTGAATATAGGATCATTGACTTCATAATCTGTTTAAAATATAGAAAACGAATAAGTGACCTAAAAACTCCCCACTAAGCATGCCTTGGTATGTCATAATGCATGATTTGTGACTAATCACACAATCATATTTCCAATAAGAATTCAGAAAATGAACAAGGACGTCTAATGAGGTCATCCAACATGCCATGTTGCATAATCTATACAGATGGGAATGTGCTAAAATAAAGTTTATTTTTTAGGATGTTCTTAACCGGGAAAAGTTTAATCTTAAGATCAATAGGAAAGTTAAATTTACTTAGTATTACACAAAACTATAGGATATTTTTTTTATTTCCTCAATTTGGCAATCATAATAGCATTTTTAATTAATTGTACTTTTTATTAATGAAGTTTGACACTCACTGAATTTTAAATTTTGTAGATTGTACCATTTAGGTTAAAATATTTCACCGATATGTTAATTGAGTGTCAACTTACTCAGTCTAATCACATGACCAATAAAATAAATAGAAAATTTCATCTTGGTCTGATTACAATAAATGATGTGGCAATTTTTTTGTTTTCTGAAATTGAAAAAACAACGTCACTTTGTTTTGTTTTTGTCGTTTTCAATGATCTCAAAGCACAATGTTGTTTCATGGGGCATTAGAGGGGTAAACGGAAAAGTCGTCTAGACATAATAAAAAAGGGTATGATAGTAAAAGAGGATTGTCCATTAGTAAAAGCATTAACGTGAAAGACAAAAGGTAGAAATGCATTGGTGGGTGGTGAAAACGAATCACCACCACGATCAATTTTAGGATCAACAAAGACGATGAATTTTGGGATCAAGAGAGATTCCTCAAAAGTTATGTATTCATGTTAGTGTCTTGCATATTTTTGTTAGTTGCATATTTTTGTTAGTGGCTCATAATTTTGAAGGTAGTATCAAATGTTATGATATCCTCATATTTGAAATCATTTTTGACCTATTTGCATTAGTCGCTCTAACCGTCATTTTAATTTCATTGCTTAAGGTTGTTAATAATAGTTTACAATAGTTCCACATTTTAGGTTTTCAATAAAGTTTCGAAAAAAAGGATTTTTACTTTTTTGGGATTTTAAATTAAGGCTTAGTAACTATATTTTTTTTTGCCTTTAAACAGAGTTTGAATTAGCTTCATCCTTTTATATATATATATATAAATTAATGTTTATTATTTGTTTATATGATTTGTGTGTGATTGAAGTTGTTGGTCTTACGAAGTATAAGTTGTTTAGTAAATATAAAGTATATTTTAAGATTTAATATTTTTTTTTAGTTTTAATTAAGTAGTTAAACTAACAGAATATATAATTGTGCCTCGTGAAACAAATATTATATAATGTTAGTTCATCATTTGTTAGATAATAAGAATTTGTTGTTCAATCACAATACTTTCAGTTAAAAAAATTGAATAACCAACGAAAGAATGTTGAGTAGACTGTTCACATTAAGTATTGATGAATGTCAAATGAAAAGAGCATCACAAAGACCTATTAGAATGTTAGATAAAAAAGTAAAAAAACATGATAAGCTCAACACAGACTCCAAGTTATAAGATCAAAGAATATTCCTAAGGTTTGAATTTGCATCACGAAGATTGTCTTTTACATTTGTTCCTAAGAAGACTCACATTAAACATCAATATTAAAATATCTTTTGGGACATGAATTAAAGTTGCAATGACTACAAACTCTCCTGACACAACTATTCTCAAATTTTGGCCCAACTACTTGTCCTCTACGTATGCACTTTTACCATGTGATGGTATAAGGGAAGTGTATACTACTAGTCATCAAGGATGTTGCATAAAGAAGAAGAGCATTTAAAGTTGTATGAACTTTATTAAACGCAATGGTCATGTTGAAGCTCATTAGGCGCAAGGAAGACATGAAAGAAAAATTAAAGTTGTTCAACATATATAAACGACCTCTCAACGACTATCTTTCTCTAGTGACTATATAAAGCTTATCATCAAGAAGAAAAATAGAAGAAGAGAATGCATTGTGCCAAAATGTTGTTAAGATGGTAAGCAATCCTCAAAAACTTAAAAAAAAAAAAGGATGATAGAGCCAAGAGTAGGAGCACTACCAAACTCTGTGGATCAATTAAAGCTTAAAAGCGAACACAATAAGTCTTTCTTTAGTCAACTAGGAAAGTAAACCTTCACATTATATTCATTGAAAGATGTAACCCTTCCCTAGCGTGCAAAATGATATGAACTAGGAGAGAAAGTCCAAACCTTGTATTTGTCAAAAGACGTAAGCACCCTCCATTAGCCAGACCCAATGACGAGACAATCATTTAAATCTTTAACCTTTAACATGTTAGTCAAGAATGTCTTGAAGAAAGAATATTCTTTGAGAGGGTCAACTAGGAGTGACTGCGATCTTAAAGAATAATCATTTAGCCAAGAGTGGTTAGGTGTAAAGAACACTCAGGGTTAGCCATGAGTGGCTTGACTAAAGAGTACTCAATGTCAATAGGAGTAACTTGAGGAAAAAATACTCGAAAGGTTAGTCATAAGCGACTATGAGTCCAAAGAATACTCAATTAAGCCATGAGTGACTTATGTCAAAAATATTTAACGGGTTAGTTAGGAGTTTTCTACAAGCCTAAAGAATACTAAAAGTGTACTCTGTAGCATTAATCTGTTTAGTTGAACTTGATTGGTTGGTCAAGAACTAAGTGTAATGTGTTGCAACAATAAATCATTATAAATTATTGTATGATTTTTTTTATATCTTTCTTATATTCTCTATATTGCATGTTATCATTATTTATACTAACCCAAGAAAGAGAGCTAACATGTAAGTACATACTAAAAATGTTTTATAAAGATGCTTTTAAAATTAGTATTTGATTTTTAGTTGTATTAACTGATTAGATTCTAAACTATGATCTAATCACGTGTTAAAGTAAACACAAATATATGTTAATGAAGTAATGTTGAGTAGTTACAATTTTCTGTGTTTGATGTGACCCTTTGGAAAGGAAGGACTAATGATAAAATAAACATTTAAATATGTCTATTTTATCATATGTGTTATAAGACTTTTGAGAAAAATTGTTTTATGTTTTATGAGACGAAACTTAATGAAAAATGTTTATAAAACTATATCATCAGCAAGTATGTATATATCAATGTAAGAACACCATTGCACAATTTTTTTAGAGTAGCTAAAAAAACAAAATACTTTTTAAAATTAAAATTTACTTATGAAAAATTAAAAAGTATAAATTTAAAAACGTTATATAAAAATTTCTACAAATTCACTTATAAATAAATTAGTTTTTGTTCATAACTATTCACTTTATTTTTTCTTTCTATTTTTTCATAAATTTTTTAATAGAAAATTTTATACAAATATAACCTAATCATGTAAGAGAGGACATGATTTTTTTCATTATTGGAGTAAAATAGAAAGAAATTTAAAGTGTCATAGTTATTTTGATCCAGAAACAAATAAATCCATAATAGTTACGAAGTAGAGAATGTTATTACGAAGCTATAAATATTTCTCAGTAAAGGTTATTCTAGTTTATATTTAAATAGGTTCTCCTTAAACATTTGGACCTGATAGTTAATATTCGTTGGAATAGAGATAAGCCATACAGCTCAGTCTGGATACAGGGCTGTTAAGGAAGTACAATATGTTCTTCAAAGTAATTGTTTTAGGGTGATTTGAGATCTTAGTGTGTCTGGAACAATTAAAGTTTTTGGATGGAGTGTTATGCTAGATAAACTATCATCTAAGGTCAAACTTGAGAATAGAAGGGTTAGAGTATTTTGCAATCTCTGTCCCTTATGCAAAGGAGGTAGAAACTACTTATCATTTATTTATACCTGTAAAGTAGTACATCAATTATGGTTTAAATGTGACAATTGGATAGGGATTACTTCAGTTAGGCACAATGATAGCCATTTTTGCAGTTTTTATATTAATAGTCTTAACAAGAAAACTATTTGTGTTTGGAAAAAAATGTAACTGACATTAACTAAGGAAATATAGACTTAGAAGAATATAATTGTTTTTTAGACTACTTAGTTAATGAGATAAAGATCTTTGCATTATAATTGTGGGCTTGGTCATGGGTTACATTTAGAATATAGTATTTTTATTTTGCAACCCATTTATCCAAGTTCACCTAATTCGATTAAGATGTTGGATTGCTTGACATTTCTTGTAATTTTTCATGAAAAATATTTCTAATACGTTTCTGTTAAGACAAATACAAGATGAATATGCGTTTTTGTTACCTTATGAGGGTCTACATGAACTAATATAAAACAAAAACATTCTTTCATTTTGTAATGTTATTAACTCCTTAGTTTCAATTATCTTATACACATTTTTTTTGTGTCGTAGGTTTTATTCTAGAAACTAGTTTTACTTAGCGCACACACGCTTTCTAGGTCATTTTAATCCCTATGTAAGCATTTTTAATTCATTTTAGTCTATCTCATTCGAAATTTGAACATTTGAAAAATGTGTGAAATAGCTTTCCATGCATATATGAGAAGAAATACATTGAAATATCACAATATCAATTATATATTATATTAATTTTATTAATAATTTTCTTCTCGTTCTCAAGCATTCTCGGTTTTCTGTTCCAATTGTTGATGTGTTTCACTTATTTAGCTGTTGTCCAAAATATGATTTTTGTCTTTTCCCCCTATAAACTCTTTTTTTGTTGTGATAAAAATAAGAAGAAGTAAATTACAGAAATTAAAATGCTAATAGTAATAAAATATTATTAATAATAATAAAATAAATGATAAAATTATAACCACTGTAATAAAATATTAGTGATAAAAATCTATATTTATTTTCTTTTTAAATAAAAGAATCTTAAAAATTTAATTTCTTTTCAATAAACTAATCTCTTTCTTTTATTTCTTTGATCTATTTCTTCTTACTCAAACAGCTTTTATTTTTATTCATTTTTCATACATTTTTTTTCTTCTAATTCAAAGAAACGCTTACGAATAGATAAAGGTGAAAGAATGGAGTGAAGAGACCGTGGGAGGTTTGGAGATGAAAGAGAGACTAGTTGAATTGGAGAAATGAATGGGTGTTTGAGGGTTAGGGTAGTTTAGGAAAGGCGAGGTGAGCTTAGCAACAAGGGTGTTGGAATAGCGTGTTGGTATTAGTTGGGCCGATGTATTCTTTTTTGGAGAATGGGTATGGACTTGAGGTTTTAAACCTAGTTCCGTGGATTAAAAAGAAAAGAAAATTTCAAATGCTGAGAAAATAAAACACATGTATGGATTATCACTTTGTACAACTTATATAAATTTTCTTGAAGCCATCTTCTCGTTAAATAAATAGTAATTTCTCCTTTTATAAGCATTTTATTAGCTATGGCAAGTGTGACTCATAATATATATTGTATGGAAATACTAGGTTGAATCATTCATTGTCTGTCAATTGAGAGGTAGTAAAAATGCATTTTATTTTCATTTTCTTTGACAAAAATATACCTTTGGTCTCTTGACATAGTTTTAGAAACTATTTATCTTCTAAAGATTTATTTTATTCCTTTATTTAGGTAAAGTTACACACACCATATTGCAGAAAAGAGGTTCATACATACACAGATTGCAAACCTCATGCAAATTTTACACAGTTTCATGAAAACAAAGGGATTGTGTAAGAGGGAGCGCTCGCTACCATGGATCAAATGTCAAACTCCACAATAAACCTTGAGAGCATTTTTTATATTCTCAGAAGAGTGAAGAAACTTCATGAACTCACTCTGAACAAAGGGCTTGAAAAGCAAAGGGTGGTCCTCTGTCACAAGCTCATTTGGGGCCTTAATTATGAACCCTGCTTTTGGAACTGTGAACAATCCAATGCTCAACCTTGTTTCATTTCCAGTCATCATCACTCGGTGAATTGGTGTATGTACTCTCCCATTAGTCCATGCCTGCAACATATTTCATTGAGAAATTCCGTTAATCACTAAATACTTTTGTGTCACATTTTCTTATAAGATCCTTTTGGAGGAGAAAGTGGAAGTGATATAGAAAATTACATAAAATGTGTCGCCAGTGATCACAACGAAACTGTTTGATGTTGAGGGCTTGTATTTGATCCAATCTCCATTTTTGGTCTGTACCTCCAAACCATCAATATGATTTTGACATAATATGGTGAATATGTTCTTATCTGTGTGCTGTGGTATGCCAACTTTTGGTTCATTAGTCTGAGGGGCTTTGTACTTGATAAGCCGTGCAAGGTAATATGTTGAGTTCATGTGCTCATCCAAATACTTTTCAACTCCTAAACTCTCCAAACACATCTTCCTAATCATCCCATCCAACCTTGACACTTTCTCGGTGAACAATTGCAGATTTTTGCTGCCATGTAATTAACAACACAAGGATCTCAAAAGGGTATATGCTATTTTATGATGTAAAAAAGTTGCTGTTTCACTGATGTGGCAAGATTTGTAACTTTTCTTATGCTGAAACATAAATGGTAAATCACAATAAAGACTAGTTTCTAATGCATACCTAAAACTTGATCTTCCTTGTGGGCATAAGATCTTGACAAAGCTTTCCACTTTCTCATAAACATTAGCATCGTCAATTGCCATGCTCTCATAGAGTTGAAGAGGAACATAACCACGGTATGGTGTACTTGACACAGCTCGTTTCTTGGTTTCTAAAGGGAGATTGAATAACTCGTCCACTTCAAGAAATATGGCTTTTCGAAAGTGCAAAGGAACTTTATCAAACACAGCTTCAAAGCAACCATACTCTACAAGTGCTTTGTGAACTTGGCTTTTCACTGATTTCCACTCTGCAACATTGGATTCCAAGTCCACAATGGAGAAGTCAATAATTGGAAGCTTGACTTCAGTCTCAGATCCCATTTTTTTTCATCTGAATCCTATTAATGTGTTATTTGATTTGGAAGGAGATTCTTGGCATGCATATGTTGTTTGAATAATTCATGCATAAATACAATCTTCGGGCTACATTAAAAAAATAAAATAATTGTACTATTTGAAAAAGACTCAATATAATAGTTAACAATACTATCACTATTTTTATAAAAACATAGGTGATGTTTCTTAAAAGAAGATCTTCTTTTCTGAAAGAAACTTTTTTTTGTTAAGGGGAGATGTCTCTTTTGTTTGTTCTATGTAGTGGGGTGCATGCTAAAATATTATGACCTTCAAATTAGTTGAGAGAGACATGCACGTTAATAAACAAATAATAAATATTGCATATACCTTCACATATTTATTATTATTATTATTATAAAATATATTATACATTTATTCCATATGTGTCTTAACGCATGATTTTCGAATTATTTACTTAAATGTTATAATGGTGTATTGATATATACTCCTCATTTTTAAGGAATTTTGTCTGATGAAAAGTGAATAAAAGAAAATTTTCATTTTTTAACCCCAGAAATGAAAAAGAGAGAGAAATTTATTTTCTTTAACCAAAATTATCGCGAGATGTCATCCTTAATTTAGCTAAAGAAAAGTGTTATTATTTTGTCATGGAATGAGAAACTGGCTTGGAAAACAAATTGGCATGGTGTCAGTCTGCATAATATAATTCCACTCAATCATTTAACTTGAAATTTACTTTTTTACATGTGTTAGGTGCACTACTTATTTTTTTTAAACTCAATCTTGTCGAGAACTTATAAAGGATAATTTCTTCTTGCAAAAAAGTCAAAGCATTGTTTTAATCTGAATAGAAAAAATGGTGACGTTTGTACGAAAATTCATGGAAGATTTTAATAATTAGTTATCGTGGATTAAAGCCAATGTCCATATATCTGCTGAGATCATGAGTGTGAAATTATCCAGTGGTCCTGTCAATATATATTCTCTCTCTTAATTATTGAGACCAATATATGTATAATATTAATAATATACTTTATCATTCAACCATAAATATTTTACAAATTTTAGAACTTAAGTTTTTATTTTCAATATTATCATTAAATTTACAATTACCACATATTTTATCATCCAAATTTTTTCTCCACATTATATCACCGTGTTTAGCAATTTCAATTTTGATATATTTTATCATTATATTTGTAATAAAGCCCCATACCTTTATAAAAATATATAAACACTTTATATATTTAGCGTATCGGTAAAAATATATTAAAATTGAAAAATGTTGGATATCCAATGTAAAGATATATGCACCTTATGAGTTCTACAGAAAGGAAGGTAAGACATTATATTTTTACATATCCACTATAATCTTACGTAGGTGAAATCAAATATAAATACACAGATGTTTCAGTTCCAAAATCCAAACAAATTTGGTAAAACAGTAAGGGAGCAAAGGTTGGGAAGGATTATGATGGGATCAGAAAGAGAGAATACAAACTCTCTACCTATCATTGATTTCAGTGATGAAAACCTAAAACTTGGTACTGAAACATGGGTTTCCACTTCTGATGCTGTGAGGGGTGCCTTAGAGGATCACGGTGGATTCCTAGCACACTACAATAAGCTTGATCCACTGCTCCATGACTCAGTCTTCTCTGCAATGGAACAACTCTTTCACCTTCCATTACAAACAAAAATGCAGCACACCACTGAAAAGCCTATCTATAGCTATGCAGGGCAACGCCCTAATATTCCTTTGTATGAATCCATGGCCATCGATAACCCATTGAATGCTAAAAGTTGTCACAAGTACACAACCACTATGTGGCCACAAGGGAATCACCAGTTCAGGTGATTAACTAATTGACCCTTTTCCAATTTTACTATTGAACTGTGAACAAACTTTGAAGTTATTAAATCAGACATTTTCCTGTTGTTTTTTTTTAGCGAAATTGTGAATTCCTATGCAAAGAAAGTTGCAGAACTGGATTACATGGTTAAGAGAATGGTGTTTGGGAGCTATGGATTGGAGAATGAGAAATGTGAGTGTTTGCTTGAATCAACAGATTATGTTCTGAGATGCTACAAATATAGAACACCTGAGGCTGGTGAGAGCAACTTAGGAGTGCATGCTCATACAGATTCTGGCTTCCTTACGATATTGAATCAGAGGTTAAGTGGCTTAGAAATTCAGTTGAAGAATGGAGAGTGGTTCCAGGTTGATGCCTCGCCCTCCACCTTTGCTGTCTTGGCTGGGGATGCATTTGCGGTAATGCATTTCTTTTTATTCTTGATTAATAATATAAAAATAGTTAAATATTTAACTGTGAATTTAAAAATGTTTTCGCACTCGTTAAAAGAAATGTAACAATGTTAAAGATATTTAAATTTGACGAGAAAATTATTAAGTATGTGAGTATAGGTCTAATCTCACATAAATTGAAAATAAAAAAATTAAACAATATATAAAAAATAAATTACAGATTTAATATTGTGTTAAAAGTTTTAAATTAAAGATGATGTCATTTTTTGTTTTATAAATTTGATTTCATTTTTATTTAATCTTTTTTTTTTTAATTTTTCTAACAAAAACTTACACTAATACAAGCATCTTTACTTAGAGGTATAAGGTTATTGTCGTTATACTATAAATATGACCGATAATTGTTCTTCCATTAAAACTAAAAATTTGCAGGTATGGAGTAATGACAGGATACGCGGCTGTGTACACAGAGTGTTCATGAATTCAAAGGTAGAGAGATACAGTTTGGGGCTGCTTTCATATGCTGGAAAGGTGATGGAACCAGAGGAAAAATTAGTGGATGAAGAACACCCTCTTCGTTATAAACCATTTGACCATTATGGATATCTTCGTTTCTTCCTCACAGAAGAAGCTCTAAAAGCTGCTTCTAGGATCAAGGCATATTGTGGAATTTGAGCTGCAAAAATATGCATAACGTGAAGTCTTACTATATGAATGTATCAAAATTGTAAATGTTTATGTTGGTGACTACTTTGTGGAATAAAATCTAAACTTTAGAACTTTTACATATGTATTATGTGTGAGGGAGTTGTCGTTATGTAATATTGTGAAATTACTTAATGAATAAAAAAGCATCCTTGGAAATAATATAATATGATCAGAATGACTTAGTTGATGTAAATATTTTGGATTGTGTTTTAACCTAAATGGATATAGTTTTAACTTGTAAAAAAAGAGTGGGAAAATTTTGAATTTTATAAAGTAGACAAAACTGCAATAAAAAGAATAATGTGAGAAGAAATGACAATGAAGCCGAAACTACAAAGGTTCTGTTGTGGTCAAAAGTTTGATTGATTCGCGAAAAGACGAAGAGAGAAGTTGGATATATTGTTTTTCTCTCTAGCCTTTATCACATCATTTGTAAGTCGAAACGATGAGAGGTGGCTTGGGAGTTTTATAACTAAAGAATTTTAATAAGACTCTACTTGAAAAATGGAAATGGAAGTTAGGAATAGATTTATATTGTAGCAGAAAAAGCAATGCTATTATTTCTTGTAGTATATATTCCATATTTATGTGAAAACATACACCCTTATCGATGAACAAGTGGTATAAATTTCTCTTCTAATGCACCTCTAAGACTATAACGTGGATATTGTCATACTTCTACGAACAAACTTCTAATATAATTTTCTCTTTTAACACTCTTATTGCAATAATATAAATACAAATATTCAAAGTGTTATTTAATGTAGTTTTTAGGTAAAAATATATTTATACCAAATATAAAAATTGTATATGGTTTCATAAAGAAAATTTGAACAAAAGTAAACCAATTTGTGGTGGTTTAATTTGAATTAGTTTTAGAATAATTCATAATTCTCATCTTACCTCTTTTTAGATGTATAACCAATTTTTCCGTTTTCACATTCCAAAAAAAGAGTATTTGTATATGTTGTAAAAGTCTTCCCCCTATACTAAGATATTCTTTTATCACATATTTTAAAAATAATTTTTAAGGGAATTAAAGTTACTCCTGTGCACATTTTTTTTAGAAATAATTATTTTTCAAAAGTGATTTATTTGTCAAAGCTCAAACAATATATTTGTTTTGTCATACTTAGGAGATTGCCTATTATTGATTATAATGTACATACATGAGAATATAATGATAACTATAATAATAATATAATAAGGAAAAATGTTATCATTTGCTATGGATTAAGCCGTCTTGATTAACAAACGTACATCTGTTGGTGCTTTGCATAATATAATTCTACTTACAGATTTAACTTCAATTTTTTTTTTTACATGTTTAGATGTGCTATTTGATTTTATTTTATAAATTCAATTATAAAGAACTTATAGAAGGACAATCTCTTGGAAAAACGCCAAAGTTTTTTTTATATCAATAGAATAAATCATGACGTTTGTACGAAAGATTTTAATAGACTTTTTAATAATGAATTATTGTGGATTAAAGTTCAAAGGTATACTAAATCGATTTGCTGAGATCATATGGAGTGTGAAACTATATTGTGGTCCTATAGTTAGTATATATACATATACCTACTATAATAGTGTATTAAAATATTTGCACATAGCCCACTATAATTGAAACTAAACTTTTTTTTTCTGATTTAATTTCTAGGAATCAATTTCAAATGACGAATTATTTATTTGTGTTAAATCGTCTCGTATAGGTCTGTCTAACCAATAATTTCTCTAAACACCTTTTATTTTTAATCATTTTTTTTATTTTGAGTATCTAATATTTCTGTTTGTTAAGCTAGTTTTGTTATCACCATAATTATCATAAAAATGGGTTGATCTATATTGGATTTGACAAAATTAATGCTGTTTTACTTCTTTTTGAGTGAATAACATATAGGTTGTTTATTCTAAGTAGATGTACTTATTTTTTTTTTACGTTATTTTGTTTTAATTTGACTTAAAGAATTACTTTATGTCATTTCCAAATACAATGTAAAAAACATTGATTTTTATATCTCTTACATTTACGTTGCCCTTTGTGTAACATAACTTGACTCTAAAAATAATGCACAATACTTCGTTTATATTTGTGTTTGATGATTTTAATGGCACTTCGTGATTAAAATTTTAAAAATATATAAAATAAAAAATGAAACCCATTTTAAACATTTGGCACGTTTTTAAAATTTTTATTTTAAAATGTTTTTAATCTTTAATGAGAAATATTTTCAACTTTATTTTCAATTTTCTTTAAAATTAAAAAATATTTATATTAAACTCCACTTAATTCTATATCTCGACTTAAAAATATTTTCTAAGTTAATACTAGAAATAACCATTTTGGAATTTTTCTCACTTATTTTGAACGTTTCATATCAACTAACATGATGTCATTTTATATCAATCCTACATTTTAAACATTTCTATTCACAGAATTTGGATGGTTTGAGGTCTTGATGCACCATAGATTATGACTTGTTTTGATGAAGGAAAACATATCTTAGTAGATATTTCACCTGTTTTTCCTTTAGGATTTTACTTGCTGTTGTTTCGTTCGATATGTCTTCTAAGCAGTTATTATCCAGTATTCATACAAAGGACATTATATTTAAATAAACAAGGAATATTCCACTTCTCATCGTTCTATTATATTTAATTAATTAATTAATTACGTAATTTTTGGTATATACCTTTACACGTTATTTACTTCCAACTTATGTAGTGTTTTAGCTTTATGCTTGAAGTTTTTAGGATAGGAATATCCTTAGCACAGTCGCACTAATGCTGAAGCAAACATAAAAGAAAAAAGAAGCAATGGGTTTTTTTTTTTTTTTTTTTTT
>Ga0209489_104699_pt1 | contig 24806 bp, 12 predicted proteins | sample SiratrowhiteBW_FD_187527 | JGI IMG/M metagenome (GOLD analysis project Ga0209489, IMG submission 187527) | Root nodule microbial communities of legume samples collected from California, USA - Siratro white BW (SPAdes) (version 2) | ecosystem: Host-associated > Plants > Roots > Nodule | place...
AATCATAGAGCATATCAATAAACTCTTCCTAATCCTCAAGTGGTCACCAACAATGGCCCAAATCAACAATTAGGAATTTAACAAAGTAAGAGTTCAAGAATCTCTTTACTCAAGAATGCTCTCTGTTTCCGAATTTTCTATGATTCAACTACAGCTCCAATCTCAAATCGCACTGGAAAGAATGGAGCAGCATGAGTCACAAAGCTTTAGTAAAAATTTCAGGGTAATCGGAGATGTTTTCACCGTTGGATCGTTGAAACAACGAGTATTCACGCTGACAGAAATTTGCTGCGGTTAGCAGCAGTTCACAGAATTTCTGGCTCTTCTGCAGAACTCCGATGAGCAATCCCACCGGACAAAATGAAAAAAGATAAGAGAGGAACCTCCGGATAAAATTTCAGCTTGATCGGACAAAGTTTCACCGTCGGATCGTTAGAACATCCAAGTCTATTCTTTGTGAAAACGAAAACTGTTTTAACCTCACTCTCACTTCTTCACTCTAGATTTCGAAAAATTGAAGGGAGAAGGGAGGCAGCAGCTACCATAAAGAAACATTTCATTTGTTGCCCTAATTGGAGTTGGGTCATTTGGGTTATTGGGCCTCAATTAGAGAGAACCCAGCCCAACACCATTATCTCTTGATAGGTTTTTTTTAGAATATCATTAAGGAGTAATACTTTTTACTCAGGTTTGGCTAACTAACACTAATTTCTTAATATTTTACATTATAAAAAAATATATATATAATTTTGATATACTTAATATCATGTTTTATTTTCTGTAATTTTAATGTAAAAAGTATTTAATTAATATTTGAAATACTAAAATGGTACCTGCATACCATTCTCTGATGCGAATGAGAATGATATAGAAAAATGTATTCATATTGACTACGAGGATGAGATGATTTTTTTACTTTGAAATTAATTTTTATTTTAAAAATGAGGATGAAACAGTGAAATTTGCACTCATTTCATCTATTGTCATGTCTACTAGTTTAGGTAGATATGATTTAAATCAATTTCTTTAAAAATATTTGTTAGAAAAAAAAATCTCTTTAAATTAAAATTAGTTAATGGATAAGTGATTAATTTATAACTTGAAAAATTGTATTGTTTAACTTTTAAATAAATTAATTTAACTTAATAAAAAAATTGATTTTAATTTTTTAATTTTTCTTTCAATAAGTTGTTTGGAAAAAGTTTATCTAAGCATACGATACATAAACAAAGTGATCATAGAGATATTGATATAAACAATATACTCAATAGTGGAGGAATTAATAAGTAATTTTCAAACAGCTTTGACAACAGTATTACTGTACAATAAATCATTCATTATACAAGAGACTAAAACAGAGGGAACAACAACTGCATATATTGCAAACTTGTGCAGCCCATTGTGTTGAAAATTTTTTTGCCTAAAATTTGGAAAACTCAAAAAGAACAAGAAAAAAATCAGACAGTACATTTTAGTTGAAGTTGGATCTAGATTGTGACTACTTTTTATTGTTTGAGTTAAAAACAAGCATAAGATGATAAGATTTACAATTAAATGGAAAAAGAAAGATGTATTATTTCCCAACATATATGCCCCCAATTTGACATTCAAATTGAATTAGATACTAAAAATTATTTTCTTTTATCTGAATTTGGTTGCAAAACTTCTTTTATATACTTTTAAAATTCCAATTGTGCTACTCAAACTTTCAAACTTTAACTTCCTACATTCTTTAACATCTTCCATTATGCAGAAACCAAGTCAAAAACAAGTTAAATTTATAATAACAAGATATTTATAAAAAATATGATCAATTTTCAGTCACCTCCTGTCAAATTTTCGGTAATATAATCTATTTACAAAATAAATAACTTTAAATTTAAAAATTAAAAAATAAAAACGAACACTCATAACTTACTTTTAAAATTTTAAATTCTTTATCAATATAAAATTTACTTCTAAAGAAAACTATAAGTCTTCCATTAATATTTATAAAATACAAGCATGATACTATGATTGAATATTAAATAAATAAATTATCTTATGAAAATTTATACATTAATAATAATAATTTAAATATATTTAACTTAAACTATTTGTAAAATAACGAAGGACTAAAAACACAATCAAAAGGGTGAATTGATTGAAAAATATATTTAAAATTTTTAAAATAATTGCTTAAAAACTTTGATATGTATAACAAAAAATCAACATATGACGTTATCAACTTTATTTGATGAAACTTGAGCAACCTTTAGATCAAAAGAAGTAAATGACGTAAAAGTACTCTTCAAAAATATTTTGAAATGGCAATAAAGTAAAAAATATAAAATCTATATTTCTGAAAGAGATAAAACTTTTCTTTAAAAAAGTTTTTGAAATAACTTAATATAATAAATCGTTTTGTAAAGATTGAGTTTTCCAAAAAAACATGACATCATCAGTTATTTATTATTTATAATAAATTATTCAATATTCATAATTTATTATCTGAAAAAAAAAACATTATATTTAGCTAACTAATCAATTATCATGATTTATAATCGGATATACATGAAATAGGATATAATCAAAGTTTGAACTAATTTAAAATAATCGATTATTATATTTATCAAAATTAAAAATACATTTTTAAATATAAAAATATTTAAAATTATTTTAAAAATTCTATTCATATACACATCATGTTTTCTTACAATCTTTTTCTAAGGTAAAAAAACTCATTGAAGTTGTTAAATAGTTACATAATGTATCTCATATTTTAATATTTAAACTTAAATGTACTTGTTTTTTTTTTTTTTTTTGTGATTTGTATATTTAAGATTATGTTTTTTTTTTTTTTTTTTGTTGTGATTTGTATATTTAAGATTATGTTTTTTGCTTCTTGGGTTATGCAGATTTGTGAAATGGTTTGATTTATGAAAATATTTTCATTTTAGTTTGTTACTGTCTCTCTTTCGCTTTAAGTGCTTTTCGTTTGATACTGTTCTTCATCACACTTAATAACAACTATTCTTTTGAACGAAAAAGATGTTCTTAAACGAAAAAAGGTATAAAAAAGACTTTAAAGATTATATAAATAATCATATAAAAATTAGTGACTTATTTAGTAAATTCAACAGGAATCATCAAAATAAAATATATTACCCTTTTAAACATATAGATTTTGGCCCAATCTAATCTTAGAAAAAATCATTATAAATTTAGTTTTATTTTCTATTTATACACTTTAATTCAGTTATATAACAACTAATCATGTAAGATTTTCACATATATTTTAGAATATTTTATTAACAAATATGAAATTACTATATATTTTTTCTAAAAAAAGGTTTGATGAAGATGTGAGTGTCATATCTTCAAGAATATAAACTTTTTGAAGGAAACGTGAATGTGAATAGTTTTTCTTTCTATATAGTACAAAGGAGGGAATGTGGAGGAATAGTTGTGAGGAACTTTAACAAACCACGGTCAACATCAAGATGAGTGAATACACCACACTATATTACTACTGAACTGAAGGCACATATAGAGAGTTTTAGTGAGAAAAAAATTATTTTTAACTATTAACTTCTTCAAATTATACTTTTAATTATCAAATAAGATGTTTATTAAATATGATTTTTTTATCTAACTTTTTCACTATACATTAAAAAGACTCTTTACCAGAGAAATTTTAGAAATATTTCAAAAGAGATATGCAGTACGACTTAGAACAGAAAAAATAATAAATGTTAACAACCATAATGTTCTTTTTATCTTTCTGCATGTGTTTCACGGGATGTCATGAAAATCAGATTACTACTAAAATTACAAGGAATTGTTAGTTTCCGAAAAGAAAATTGAACTATGCATTGATGGCCAAAGCGAAAATTCAAAATCAGGAAAAACGCGCTTCTAACCTTATCAGAGCCTTCACCAGGAAGAAGTATAATTCGTCCTCTCTTTAACAATTATACTTTTGTTATTTTCAATTAATAGAAAAAATAACGATCAGGAATTTTAATATAATGAAAGGAACTGATATTTAGCATAAATAAGTAAAGATTAATGTACTGTATTGTATTTTGCTTGATTAAATCATCTCTCAAATACTCTTATTTAATTAGAATCAACTTGCAATCACTGATAAATTAGTCGACCTTCATAATAGAGAATGTTTTCATAATAGTTTTAGAAATCAAATTCATTTTTAAACTGAAATTAAAAATAGTTAACAAACATTCTTAATTAGCAGAAATTACTTTTTATATGACAAAAATTCATTAAGAAATTATTGTTTAACAACTTGCTTGTTTTTGAATAAGTTAAGTTATCTTAACTAGATAAATTTATTTGTCTTTTCATTATTACACAAAATGTAAATGGGAGAGATAAACTTAGACTGGTATAAATTGTATACTAATTTTGACATGCATTACTATATTAGCTTAAAGAGAATGTGGTTCTTGTGATCAATTATACTTATTGCTATATTATTATGTATATTAATCAGATTATTTATATCAAGTGTAAAATTTTAACAAAAGAAGAAAATCAAATAAAATTTATTATATGTTTAAAAACATATATTACATTGAACTTATTCCATTAATCAACTGAATAATTGTGAGTCCAGTGTGAACGATATAAATAGAAAGATATACATAGTTTGAAACATAAAAAAGAAATGCACAAGAATATGCATATTCTTCTAAGTGACCCCAAATTGTTTCAAATTTTGGTTTTTCTTCCTTTACAAGTTTCTTTTTCTCTCCGTACACGTTTTTTTATATTTGCATGCACTCTGACAATTCTCATCACCAATATGTCAAAAATATCGCGCTTTGAATCAATATATTACCTTAAATTTGAATATAAATAAAACTATACAATTTCAAATTACTTAAAATTATTAGTTAAAATTTTTAATTTCATAAGAAAAAGTATATTTTCAAAGTTGTCTTTAGTTATATATATTTTTCGAGATTGCACTAAAATTTGAGGGTAAGGATATTATTTAATAGTGTTTTATTTCTTTGAAATTCACTAAATATAAATACTTTTTTAGTTATATTTGACTTAGGATGAAATTATTGTTCATAATGGGGAGCCAATGAATAATGCTTAACAAAATGCAAGGAAATTACGGAATTAACGGGGATTGTCACTGACTCACTGTGAATCTGTTTGCAATTTATTATTTACATGCATGATATTTGTTAATTAAATTAGTACAAATTTTAACTCTCAGGTGTGGTTTATGTAAAAACGACTTTGCCTGTACAATTGTTTAAAACAATACGGCCAACACCATGTAATAATGAAAAACATTTGTTTTAATTTGAGTAAAATATGTTTTTTCTTTTCCATTATCCTTATTAAACTTTAGTTTTATTTATAAATTAATTAGTGATATTAGTATTTTCATAATATATCTGTGTTATCAATGCACATGATTTATTTTACAGTTTTTCTATAGTGTGTCAGAGGATATACTTTAAATGATTATTAAAAGTTATTTTTAATGTTAATTTCTATATATATGTTATATGAGAAAGTAATTAATATTGAAATTTTATTTTATTTTATTTTTATTTTTAACCCTACCTTTTCACTCACTCTACTAACGACTTTCTTATAAAAAAAAATACTGCAATGAAAAAAATTATAAAATTAGCTAAATGAAATAAAATCTTAAGAAAAGAAATAAAATTCACAAGACAAACATGTAAATATTCTTTTTCTCCGTAACACTTACTTCCTGACGGATAAAAAGGGTAAAAAAGTGAATAAATTTAATAACACAAACCATTTTTTTTCCTATTTTGTAAACAAAAATTTAAGCAGTCTTAACTTAAAAAAAAAATAAAGACATTCCAATTTAAAAGATGACGTGTAATAAATTTTGGACAACTAATTAATATGTAATTATTTTCTTCTTTAATCAATCTAAACTATTTAATGAAATTTAGGTGGACATTGTTTTAGTCATAGTATTATTCTAAAATAAATTATTATATATTTGAAATATTCATTTTATATAATTTTTTATTGAAAGGAAATTCTAAAGGAAAGTTAAGTGAAAAAAACAAACAAATAGAAAGAATTTCTTAATTCAATATTTCATTCAAGGTATTAGATATTATTATATATCTCTATTTTACAATATTTTAAGAGGAGTTTGTTTGCAGATACTTGTAATGTAGTAATATATAGAATTTCTACTTAACTTAAATAAATCTTATTGATCAAGATTAAGAAGATGTAAGATGATAACTAAGATTTCAACTTACTTGAAGAAATATTATCACTTAAAATTAATTTTAAATAATAAAATATAAATATATTCAAGTATTCAAATGTTTTAGTCTTCCTATGAATATAGGAGGACTTCAGCATAAAACATGAATAATATATTTGAAAATAAATATGAAGGATAATCTAATAGTATAAATAAGCAATACAAAAATAGTTGAATTAAGATAGTAATCAATATAATAAATCAATGAAAAAGAATTATAAGTAAAAACAATTAGTTATAAATAAAACTGACAAAACCAATTACTCTAATTAGAGGGAATTATATCTCTTAGCTAGAACAACATCCATTATAAAATTTATGAATTTAAAATGTTTATATTGTTAGCACAAAATATAAATAATATTTGTATTTGAAAACACAGAATATTAAGATGATACAGAAATGGGTTTGGTTTGTGTTAATAATACTATTATTATTTTTTCTTGTTTTTTTATTAGAAAGTAATAGTTATAATGAAGAAAATATTTACATGTTTGTCTTACAGATTTTAGTCATTTGATATTTTTATAACAATAGTTCCTAAGATTCTTTTTGCTACATAGTTTTTGTTATTTGTAAGATTTTTTTTTTCATGAAAGAAATACAATGGAGGGACTCAGAAAGAAAAGTTGAAAATGGAAAAACAAAAGCAAAAAAACAATATTATTTAAATACTACTTACTAGCTTAATAAAGCATACAAATTGACGTTAAAAAGCAACTTTTAATAATTGTTAAAGGGAAACATATTCTTAAATAAAAGCAGATGAACTTAAAAAAGAATTATTAGATGTTTCTTCAAAACGTGAGAAAGGAGGAAGAATGTAGGTTTGAAATTTAGGCACGAGCTGGTTAATTTAATTTTTTTCACCGGCAAAGCTGGTTAAAATTTAATATAAATTAATTGATTTCATAAATTTTGAAGATAAAATCAAATACTGATCACATGTTTCCCAAGAAGAAGAGCCAATAGTTTGATGCGTCCCAGAACACGTTGCCCCTGGCAGTAAAGAATATGTCCTATCAAAAATTTCGAAGCAGGTGACGCACAGAGCCAAAGCGAACATATCTATAAAAAAGACTTATATTTTATTATAAATTCACACGCAAATTACAAAAAAAAGGATCATAGAATCAGAGCTGAACACAATACTATTTGACACGTCCCCAGAGACAAAACTCTCTATCCAATGTTTTCAGAAACTTTGCACACGCAATCAGACTAACTAAGCTACTCTCTTCTCAATCACGCACTTATTCAGATTATTAAATTAATCAATTATTTTGTTGATGTTGATAACTTTTTTAAGTATTATTAATAACTTTTTAAAATGCTATGGTTGTTATTTATTAATAAAATATCCACCTACTCATGATACTTAATAGAAAGATTAACATTTCATAACAACTTAGAAAAAAAAAAAGACAAGACTACAGTTTCTAATAAACCTTGTATTAAATTAATTAATTTTGCCTATAAGCAATGTAATCAGCTAAAGCAACTAATGGAGCTGCCTTTTGGGGATCAAACCCAAACAACTGTTCCTTGGCTTCCTGCAGCAGCTTTTCAGCAAACTCCTTAGACTCATGTATCCCTAAAAGTTTAGGGTAGGTGACCTTATCAGCGACCAAGTCCTTCCCCGCCGTCTTCCCCAATTCCTCCGACGACTTGGTTACATCCAGAATGTCATCAACCACCTGAAACAGCAATCCAATGCACCTAGCGAACTTCCTTAATTTCTCAATCTCCTCGTCCGACCCACCTCCCATTATTGCGCCCAACACAACCGCGGCTTCCAGCAGCGCCGCCGTTTTGTGCAAATGAATGAACTCCAACCTCTCCAACCCCACATTCGAGGCACCCTCGGAATCTAAATCCACAATCTGTCCCGCCACAAGGCCATCCCCGCCGATCGATTTCGCGAGCTCTCCAATCGCACGAACCACGCGCGTCGGGGACACGCCCTCAGTCGCCATCGCCACATGCTCGAACGCGAACGCGAGCAGCGCGTCGCCGGCGAGGACCGCCACATCCTCTCCGAAGACCTTGTGGTTGGTGGGCTTGCCGCGGCGGAGGTCGTCGTTGTCCATGCAGGGCAGATCGTCGTGGATGAGCGACATGGTATGGATCATCTCGGTCGCGCAGGCGGCGGGGATGGCAGCGGCTTGGTCGCCACCGACGAGCTCGCAGGCAGCGATGCATAGGATAGGGCGGACCCTCTTGCCGCCGGCGAGGAGGGAGTAGCGCATGGCTTTATGGATCTTCTCCGGGTCGCGCAGCGCAATGGTTGCGTCCAAGGCTTGGTTCACGGTGTGGGCCTTGTGGAGCATATAGACTTTGAAATCGAAGTTTTTGGGTTCTTCGATTTCGGCGATTTTCACAGTGGTGTCTACCTTAGTGGGCACAGCAGAGACTGAGAGAGAGTGAGAAGAAGAAGAGGATAGTTTTGGTGGTTTGGCAGTATTGGGAAGCATTGTGAGAGTGTGGAAAAGGGGAGTGAGAAAGAGAGGTGAAGGTGTGTTGAGCATGGAGGAATTAAGACAAACGTTAACAGAAACCATGTTTGGTTCCAAGCGAGAAAGACGAAACGGTGTTGTGTGCTGTGGTTTGAGATGTTGTTGTGGGTTGGGTTACTTATATAGAGTTTGAGATACACAGTGGGATAATTTCTGATTCTGAAAAAAAAAAAAGAAAAAAAAAAGTGTTTAATTGACCAAACACTGCTTGATGACACTTTATTAACTTCTGCCTATATTTGATTGAAATCTCATCAATTCCTGTATTTCATTAATTAATAATTAATGTACAGTGATTGTTAAAACTTACATATGAATTATTGTCTCTTTTAAGTCATATTTTTTTGAAATATTTAATATTTTTATTTAATATTTAATTCAAATTTAATGTTTTGTTTACCTTCTATTATTGTGATTTTAGTTTCTTTGTTTTAGAATAGATACATTTTATCCTTGCTTTAGAAAGTTCATTATTTTAGTATAATTTTCCATTAAAAAACTTTGATAGTACATCGAATGACGGTGTTATAATTTAGTGAAATCAAAATACAATATTTGTAAAGTTAAAAATAAATATCTTTAGTATGTGAGAAGTAGTTGTATCTATTTTGAAATAATATTTTTGTGAGTGAAAATGATTTATCGTATGTGACATATTAGTGTTTGTTGTGAAGTAATTGTGTCATCCAGCGTGACATGATAATATATGGATGGAAGAAACTCAATAGGATTATGTATAAAATGTCAAAATTTTGTTTATGATAAAAATCTTCAAGAAAACGAATGGATGGAAAAAACTCAATGGGAACACGAACCCCAACAAACACACTGAGAAGTGTGTCAAAGATAAATACTTGAAGGGAGTGAGTATTATTTATGGTCCTATTGAGTTTTCAAAGTTATTTATGGTTCTATTGAGTTTCCAAGACGCTTTGATGGACATGTCTATTATCAGAATTGTTTTTGTATACTATTATTAATTAATAACAAACTATTCTTGATATGATTTTGAAGATAATTGTTATAAAATTCAATTAGCAGCATGTGTGAAGGTTTGTGATTGAATAAACATATATGTTTGAATTAATAAGTACTCTGTTTGTTCTGTACATAATTTCAAAAGCAAATTCACTGTTTTTAATGAATTTATTTACATGTTTTAATTATTTATGTGTCTCATAAATTAATAATTAATAGTGATTAATATAAAAGTGGTATAAGTGAATTATTTTCTTTTTTATTCACATACTTAATGTATACTGTGAAGTGTTTAACATGATTCATTTAATATTTAATTCAAAATTAATATATTCTGCTATTTAAATTAATTGATATAACTGAGTTTTATTGTACTTTCTTAATATAAATTATTATCCTAAAAAATATTCTGCAATTTTGTTTTTTAAATAGAGATATTTAGTCTCCTTTTTTTTTCAAATTCTGTAAACTTATGAATTTGGCCAAATTATATTTCTTAAATAAGTGAAACAAATATATTTATTTTAAAAATTAGAATATCAAAATTACATAATAAACTAATTAGAATAATTACATTTTTATTTATGACAAAACAATATTTAACATCTTGTTTAATTGAGATAAAGGGTGAGAACTGAAAAGGATAAAATTCATGTTATATTGGATGAGAAATAAAAAATATATATAATTTAAAAATAGTAAGATTTGTAAAAATTTTTACTTATTTTTATTAATCAATTAGTATTTATTTATTTTATATTTATTTTTAATTAAATATAATTTATTATTTATTTGTTTTCATTATACTCGCTTATTTTTATTGTATTTTTCTATTAAAAAATAAAACATGAGAAAATGGATGAAAGGGAGTAAGAGTGTAGAAAATTAAATCAATTGAAATAATAACGAAAAATCGATTAAAAATAATTTTTTGGATATTTTAAAACTATTTTGTTCTATAAATAATGATTCAATTTAAATTTTGAATTGAAAATAAACAAACAAACTAAATAATTTATCATATTTAAATATAATGCTATATATTTACAATTAATTAACACAAAATATATATGAATAGGTAATAATTTAATAATATTTTAGTTATAATATATATATATATATATATATATATATATATATATATATATATAAAATTATAAAAATATTTTATATAAAATATATATATATATATATATATATATATATATATATATATATATGAACATCTTTGTTATATAATTTATTTATAAATGAGAAAATTTTGAATTATAAAAAAAGTAATAATTATACAAACATGTTCATAACATATCTTTGTATTTGACAACTTTTTATTATGAAAGATTTAATAATCTTTTGTAAAAAGTATTTTATAACGTTTTCTGTAAAAAATATATATATAAAATATTACTTTAATTTGATTACAAAATTTATTAAAGTAAAACTAGATAAATTTGAATTATCTTTCATTTAAATAATTATTTAGTGAAAAAACAAATTAAATCTAACTACAAACACCCTTTAATAGACCATTAGACCATGACAAGTTGAGAATCATGAGGAGGGAAACCCAACAAACACCAAGAAGTATAGGACAAAGATAGAATGTGGCATTGGGTGAGTTTTTGGTGGAAAGGAATCTGTTGCCATTTTTGGGTTTTCTTGTGTAACTTTTGTCCTTATCCCTGTGCTTTCATATTTTTTATTAAAAGACGAAAATAACATTCCTGGTTACTGATTCAGTCAATGCATGTATTTGGGTGGGTTGGGAGTGGACCAGAGACGCCCATTAACTCCAATGGCATTAACTCTAATCCTACCTACCTATAAAGGTTTTTTCACTCACATTAAAAAAACATTTCGTTTTTAATTTTAATGTAATTTTAAATAAATTATCTACTATATTTTTCATTTTTTTTTCTAAATCATTTTTAAAACATGATAAAAATGAAAAATATATAATTGAAAAAAATTGCTATATTAGAATTAAAAAAAATAACAAATAAAAAGAAAAATATCCAAATAAATTGTATTATACAGTAAAAGAGAGCATTTAAGAAACTTTTATTTTGTATAAAGAATAATTATATAAGAAATATAAAAAATAATTATTATATTTTGTTATTTAATTATGATTATCAATTTTAAACATGTATTTATTTTCTTTTTCTTCTTACTTTCTATTTTACTAAATAACATAGGAAAATCTCACTTTCTATTTTACATAATAATCTAGGAAAAGAAATTATGGTTCACCACATTTAAAATATCTTAAATATACTCATTGTTAATATTAGGGTGATAAAACATCACTATTTCATTGTTAAGGTTCAAAGTGTCATTTTGATTCTCTTAAAACTTACTATTAGGATGTGACTTGATCATTCGGTTGTTATTACTATCTGTATTTTTTATTAATATGAATTTCTTTAATTAAAGTAGGAAATTATGGAATCTTTAATCTTAGATATTTGAATATTGTGGTTTACTTGAACATAGATACATCACTTTATTTAAGTTTAAGTTGTATACATTTCACCTATTTTTATATCGTGTGTTTGTTAATAAATATGTTTTCCGAGATTTTTTATATTTAGTTAGTTATAAAAAATAACTTTTCTTTGTATATTATCATCCATCTCATATGTATTTATCAAAATTTTGTTATTGTTCTTGTACTTATATTTTTATCTAAACTCAAAGAAGCATGATGATGCATTGTTTAAAATGTTTATGTTGTCATTTTAATAGTCTTTCGGTTGAAAAAAAATATATTAACATTGATGTTGTTTTATGTTGATATTATGATGTTTAAAATTGCATCTATAATTTTTAAATTGTGTTATGTTTACAGGAGGAGGAGAAGTTGAATTATAATTTTATTTTGATGTTATAAATATAACATCCAAAAGCCTGTAATTTTAAGTGTGTTGAAATAAACAAATTACATATGATTGCTTTAAGTGGACATTTAATATATGCTTATATTACATAATCAAATATAGATAAAAAAATCAAAATATAAGAATAAAAAGATAAAATGTTTTATATGCTATTCTTTATACGCTTATTGACATATATTTTTATAAATTTTATCACTTTATGTATCAATACATGATCCTAGTAAAATTATAAACATATACAATACAAGGGTAAACTAGCTATTCAATTTAACATGAATACTTGTATAGTCCCCATTTAGCCTATCCAGTACGATTTATTTCATCAACAATATATCTACAAGGACCAAATGTTTTGAGGGAAAGGTTATTAAGATCAGAGTCAAACATTAACACCTATCATAATTCATGTTTTGTCTCACAATCTATCTTTTATGATATATGTCTCATCTTATGATTGGGTATTTGTTTTACACATCTAATTTAGTATATAAATATGATTTTCACCTTCAACTTAGAACTTAGATGTTGGAAACTCAATTAACATTTACCATATTATACTTTTGTCTACTTAACTCAGCAAGTCATTAGAACACTAATAATTCATCAATGCTTTTAACTTAATACTTATAAAACTCATTAACAACTCAATAATGCTTTCCTGTGATAATTATTAACAATCATTACAACACATTTAATTTAATTTTGAACACATCATTCATATAATGAATGATGGTAATCCCACTTTGTGGTTACAAAACCACCTTTTTAAATTAAATGACCTCATGTATATTAGGAATAAAATAATCTATATTAATTTTTAAACAATTGCTCAAAGCTAGTTTAATCTTAGAATTGAATTATAAACTATTAAATAAATATCGCTTAAATTATGAGTGTGTTTTTAAGTGATGGTTCACACAATTTCAGCTTTTATTTCTAATGCTTGTGTGGTACTTAGAAGAGAATGAGAAATAATTGATGTTAACATTTTTTTTACTCAATACTTACTCTCTTACCACTTAAGTTATCTAAAACTTGAGCAACCTAACATAATACAAAAATCTAGTAGATTTAAAAATTTAATACAAAACATTGTTTTATATATTTGAGTTACAACATATTTTTTGAGTGACAATATATTAATGTGGGATACTGAGAAAAAGAAAATATATGTGATATTTTTCACACTTAAAAATAACTTGACTCCAAAGTTTTATCACTTGATGAATATTTTGATAGTAGTATTATATACTTATAATAAATATTATTACTTGAATGCAACAAATTGATTGCATAATAAACCTATTATTTTTAACTAAATTCAGTAATTCCTATTCTTTTCAACATTTTCCAAATATCAAATTTCACTCCTCTAAACCATAAAATTATCTTTACAATCTACTAATACAATTATGATAAAATTTCATTTAATAATACAAATGCAAATAAACATTTCGACAACGCGCCAACTAATTTAACAAAATCTCAGAGTTTAATTCCAACTCCCAATTCTTAGTGGTTTGTTTTGAGTTTCGAACAATAATAAACTCTTGAAAACAATAGTTAAATAATTATAATTATAATTTATAGTATTAAATGTAACTTATAATTTTAATATTTATATTTTTAAAATCTTTCTTCTTAACAAAAAAAATTACCATTCGAATGAAAAAAACCTTCTACTCGACTCTACTTATTTTGAAAACTTTTTTATATGTATGTTTATACGTGGATATTTATATTGTCAGTTGCTATTTTTACTTTTTTTAAGTGCATAAATCAATCATGTTAAAAAACTCTAAGATTTTACCTAAATTTTATATTTAATATTTAATATAGGTTAAACTATAGTTTTGTTTTTTCATTTTATTTATAATATTCATTTTGATTTGTACCCTTTAAAAAATTTGTTTTGGTTCTTCATCTTTCAAATAGGTGTCCTTTATATTTTACGTATCAAGCTAAATATTTTTAAAATGTTATCATTTTTTATTTTAAGATAAAATTTTGAACTATGTTTAACTTATTCCATACATGCCTATTATATTGGTATTAAATGCTTAAATGACGGAACATGTGATTTTTTCTTTTGGAGAATTTACAGCCGTTGGTGCAATAATCAACTCAAGAAAATTCAGAACATATGATTTATTTTTATTTTTTTTTGAGAATTTACAGCCGTTGGTGCAATAATCAACTCAAAGAAAATTCCATTTTTATGTTAATTTGACATAAATTGATGTAAAAGAACCAAATTTACTTTCTCTGAGAAACTAAACTAAATTAAAATGTATTTTTTACATCACCTCATAAATTAATTTAAGATTGGTATTTTCTTTACATTATTATACTTATGTCACATGTGGGAGTAATATAATTTGATCTAATGTAAAAGAAATTATTTTACATCAATATTAGAATATAAAATAAAAAATATAATTGTTATCGTAAGTGACAGGTTGTGTTGTGATCAAACCTGTATTTATAAGCGTAGTAGTGTGTTAAATGAGTTTGAGCTCATTCTCTTATATTTTATTATTATGTTATGATTTTATAACAGAATTAAAATTAGTTATGAGATATCCAGTTGTTATTATAACTATTTTAAAATGGTCAAAATTATCTAAATTTAAAAGATAAGTGACGAAGTGACACGTAAATAAGATAAATAGTAAAGAAATATAATTTAGTTTTTAACTTGATATAATTTAACATCTTTCTTATCAATTATACATTTATTAAACTAAAGTTTATAAGCAAACATTTTAAGACTTAGGTACGCACAAATATACTACACTAACAATAAACATGAAAAAGTTATTATGATGTGAGGGATGAGGAAAAGTGGATGAGATCTTCACATAAGTGTAGCATTAGCATATGACAAATATTTTCAATTGTAGCACTTGCATATGTACTCTAATGCCAAAGTAGTGCACGAAAAAATACCTTCAAAATAAAGTTAAACTTTAATTCTTTTCTTATGTATTGTAATATTTTTGTAATTAAGATATTCATATATCATAAAAAGGAAAATTGATGTTGCCTTCTAATGATCAGATTGTTGGTATATATAGATATTATATGGATTATTATATATAATTATGTATATACCGTATAATGTAATAAAATATTTATTTACAAATATATTTTTTATAAGGCCTTTTATTGTATTAAATACCCTTATTTTGAAGGACGCCAAATAAATAAAAACGTTCTAAGGCATCAAACAAAATATCATCTTAAATTTATTCAGATTAACTGTTATTTGAGATTAAGTATTATATAAGTCTAGAATGGAATATTTATTAATTTATACTTTATTTGATATTATTTTTAGAGTATCTTATGTTGTTTTATCAATTAATTAGAGTAAATGATTATGAGCTAGAGAAGATGAAATGATAAATAAACAATAATTAAAAGACATGTTTTAAACAACAAAGTGTGAGATATAAGAATTTTATATATTATATATGAATTTTTTATCGTATAAGAAAAAACTATTCTAAAGAGGGGTACCGAGAGGGTGAGAGAGAGAGATAGAGGGGGACAGGGAGAGGGGAAGAGAGAAAGAGAGAGTGAAGGAGAGAGAAGGAGAGGGAGCGAGAGAGAGATGGATCTGGGAGAGAGTGAGTGATTCATTTCATTAATAAACCTTAAACTAAACTAAAAAAGGTTAGACAATACCTTGCTAATTATTTTTAGTGGATGTTTAGCACAACTTATACCATTTGGACCCCATCAATCAATGTAAAGATGTGATCAAGGCAATTTTCTACCCTTTTTTTTTTAATAAAAATATACAAAATGAAACTCAATATCCCACATAAAAAAAAGTAAACCTGTGATGTAAAATGAATAAAATAAAGATAAATTTCAGCGTGTAGAAAAAGCAACATATTGTGTCAAAAAAAAGAAAAAAAAAATGAAAATGCGATATGTATCGGAAAAAATAAGTAGATATAATGATTATGGAGGCTTTTTGGGCCGAATGAGAAAATAGTCAAGGTTACTACTCAGATTTTGCAGAGCTTGGAGCAGAGCTGCGAAAACCCGAAACTCTGTTGATCATCTATTCGACTTCGCGTTTTATTTTCAATCAGGTTCTTTCTTTCTTAAAAATCTGATTCATTCTTTTCCTTATCTTATTCTTCTTTTGACTATTATTGTATTTTCTCCATTTTCTCATTCTCTTTATCTCTGATTTTCCGATCCCTTTGCCTTAGGGTTTTTTGCTCTCTTCCTTTTCAATTGCTTCAGCAATTCTCGATTTAGCCACACCTTTGATTGATACTTTGTTCGGATTCTGTATTTTTTAAAATATTGTTGATAAGAATTCTCGACCGTGATTGTTTTATTTTCTCCTCGTTAATTTACTAGATCCCAGTGTTCTACGATGGACCAATATATTTTCGTTTTTAGCGTGACCTTTTGATAATCTGTCATTCGAGTTTGTAAGAAAATAAAGAATTGTAAATGAGTAGCTCAATGCTTCTTTGCCTTGGATTTATATCCAAAAAGTATGATCGTGTTTCTTACTTTAAAATCACGCTGTTTAGATGTTATTCTTCGTAGAGAAGGGTGAGGTCAAGTGCATGAAGTAACTGGATCAACTATTAAGCTTGTGAATGTTTATTGCTGTCCAAGGAGAAGGTTGTTTGGGAAGCTTGTGAATATACTTGTTTTGTCATTTTAATGTAAATGGTTGGGCTTAAGGCTAAAAGTTTAGAATGGGAAAGTGGTATACTTCCCTGGCCTTCAATGGATTTCTCTGAGGCGTAGAAATAAGTTGATTTTGTTCCTCTTGTATAATTTCATAAACTGTGATAAAATGTGATCTAATGCTGGCGCTGACATCCTTCTTGTAGGACTATGATTAAACTTTTTAAAGTAAAGGAAAAACAGAGAGAACAAGCAGAAAATGCAAGTGGTGGACCACCCGTCAAGAAGCAAAGTGCGGGCGAGTTGCGTCTTCACAAAGGTTTTCTTCTTTTTATTAATTGGAGTGGCTCTTGTATGCTTTACTTTACCCAATTTGTGTGGCATTCCAAAATTTCAAAACAATGGAAGTGTAGAGTGCAAGAGGAAAATGAAAGGTCTAATGGTAATGCGTTATACTTTGATCGGACATGAGATACTGTGAGCTATAAAATCTTAATGCAAAAACTGTTTGTGTAACTTGATGTTGAACGAGGCAGGAATTTTGCTGGGGCCTAGTCTTGAGGCACAGGCGGGGGGGAGAAGACTGAAGTCATATGAACGGATTCATTATAACAAATATAAGATTTCTAGCTTTATTTTTTCAGTTACTGGGGATTCTGAGTTGACATAGGTTGAAAATTAAAAACATAATTTACAGAAATATTGTCTAGAGTTAGGTATTTTATTTCTGATCTAGCAAACTGAAGTAAAATTTTGAAAGGTCAAATTGTTTCATATTAAATATCATACAACTCGTTGCATGCTGTGAAGTCCGGATTTGTTTTGCAAGATGATTTTTGTGCTATTCTCCTTGATTCTGGTAGAATCTAGACTCTTGCTTATTACTTTTAGCCAACTATAATTGACATTCCTTTCTTCGACTAAAATTACAATATAAAAAGTGCATTTTATAATACATGTACATTAAACTTGTTTTCCTCCTTTTGGGGACGAGGCCCTTGAAAAGAAATATGGTATAGAAGAGAGGAGTATAAAACTTTGCGTTTTGTGAAAATATACTGTAGGATCTCCACCTAGTTGTAGGGGGACATGAAGGTTTTGTCATCGATGGATTATAATTTTTGAAATAATGCATTTCAGTATATTAACAAATAAAACGGACAAAACCTGATATCAAAAGAAACTTTAGCAAATTCATGCTACAACGTAGTTTTTAAGTAAATTAACCAATGTTTTGAAAAGTAGTCATAGAGCAAATCACAAAATCAGTTCAAGGTTAATAGTCTAACCATGGTGGAACCTGTAGTAATTGAATACTATTTTTACAAATTTTAGTAAAAGAACAATGTTAAAAAAATAATATTCATTTCAGAACACAATTTCATGTATTTTTAAAAATATGGTTGTGTTAAATTAAACCAATACTAATATTTTTTAAGTATTAAGTTGAATCAATATATTAAAAATAAATATAAAATAATTATTAGAATAACTATAAAATATTATATTATTAAAAAATATATACTAAACCAATATACATATACTTGAACATATTATATGACTGTTAATGTTTAATATTTTGAAAAGAAATTTTCTAATAGGTAATATGAATCGATATGTTGTTTCATATTATGTTCAGACACAATTTTTATTTTGTTATTCTATCAGACCAATTTGTTGTTTCATATAGGTCTAATTCCATCCCTTGATTGTATGATATTGTCAAATTGCCTTGTAAATGTGTTGGGTTGTCTTAGCATGCAAAGTGTAAATGAGAGATAGCTGGCATCGGTATGATGGTGTCAAAGTGTTACTGTTCCATGTGTGAAGGTGCTTTAATGATGCATCATATTTAAAATATTTACCCTCTTAACTTTGAGTCCTACATTGGCTGTGTCATGGTGAGAAACACTTCTCATAAAACAGATGGCATACAGATGGCGACGATGTTCAACTGCATGACATCCTATAAATCAGTTTTAAACATGCAAAACCAATGAGTGGTTTATGACTGATTCTGCTAGTTTCATGCCTGTTTAATTTTAGAGCAGTTTTTGTAGTTGTTTTAGGGACCAGTGACTGGTTTACAGTAAAACTGGTTGGTTCGTTGGTTATAATAACTATGAAATTAACCTAATTTTTTTCATGGGACTGAGCAGGCGTTGTTTAATTAATTAGTTTTTGTGTGGGACCATTTACTGGTTTAGGGTTGAAGAACTTGAACTGGTGGTGGCTTTAATAGCTATGAAATTAACCTATTTTTTAGTGTGACTGACTTAGAAGGTGGTGTGTAATTATTTTTTCCCCTGTTCTAGAGTGTTCAAGTCTTCAACTGTATATTTGATTGAAGAATGCTTTTATCTTGAAGTTTGTTGTCAGTCTCCATAGTTTCGATGACTGTGAAATTAGTTTCTTTTCACTATCGGATAAACAAAAATCTTATCTGAACTTCTGAAGCATGATATTTAATATTTACATACTCTTCTTCACACTTACGGGCCGCTATCCTTCAAAGATTTACCAATTGTTAAAATTTTTCTCTAGCACCTTCAGCGTTTTAGTTGCTGCTCTGGGACGTTTCTTGTACCTTTCCTGACCCCGTAGTTTTTTCCATTTATTTTGTTATAAAAGTTGTCATAACAGTTTTGTATTACATCTTTCAGATATAAGTGAGCTGAATCTACCACAATCTTGTACCATACATTTCCCCAATGGAAAAGATGACCTGATGAACTTCGAAGTTTCAATTCGACCAGATGATGGATATTACTTGTAAGGAAAATTCATACAATTTTCAACTCTGTTCAAACTTTAATTGATTCTTGTTGAAGGAATTCAAGCCCCTGTGATTTGTTCATCCTATGTTTTTTTTTTTTTTTTCAAATGATAAGTAAAATTTTCAATCTGGTAAGATCTTTTACCCTTGCCTGCAAAGAAAATTTTTGAGAACAAGTTCAGTAATCTCCGCTATCTTGTTTGTTTGTTACAGAGGTGGCACATTTTTGTTTTCCTTTCAAGTGTCTCCCATCTATCCACATGAAGCGCCAAAGGTTAAGTGCAAGACAAAGGTACGATGGACCTGATTATTTTTTTTCCTCTAGTTCGTGCATTGTTAAAGTACACAGCGGCGCAGATTTAATTATAGTTTTTGTTTCCTCAGCATCATAAATTTATTTGTATCACTGTCTCAAATATGCAGGTCTACCATCCAAATATTGACTTGGAAGGAAATGTTTGTCTCAACATCTTACGAGAAGATTGGAAACCTGTCCTTAATATAAACACTGTCATCTATGGCTTGTATCATCTCTTCACGGTATGACTGCAGGTTTTTCAGCTTTTGGGTTTTTTCCTCTTTTGAATTTTCACTATAATCTATTATTTCATCTGATGTGCAGGAACCAAATTACGAGGATCCACTGAATCACGATGCCGCTGCTGTGTTGAGAGAGAACCCAAGGTTGTTTGAATCTAATGTGAGGAGGGCAATGTCTGGAGGGTATGTGGGGCAAACCTTTTTCCCTCGTTGTATTTAAACCTTTTCTCAATGCCTTCAAGTTCCTGTTCAAATGTCATCAATGCTTGAAGGCCCTTGGTTTGTAAAATCAAAAATTGGATTTTACTTTGTCAGTGCTGTTATTTTTCTTGGTGGAGCAACAGGCTGAGTTCCTAAGATCACCAAGCGCGTTTAAAACCAAACAAGTGGAATATTATTGTAACCTGTGATTTAGTTGAATGTTGACGTATTATTCTAAAGGGGACCAAGCAGAAAATGAGTTCAGCTGTCTATGTTATTATTTTGTTTCCCTTGCATTATTTTTGCCTCAATGTCTTCTAAAGCATTTTATGATTATTTCCTGCACCTTTTCCTCTCTGTCAACTCTCAAACTTACCCCATTCAAACTATTCTGTCTTTTACCTCCAAGAATCCAGTAAACAAAAACAGATTATAATTGACGGACCTATTTCTAGCAACACTCAGACATGTAACTAGTTGATTTGACCACATAGTAGCTTCTTTTTATTGTTTTCGATAGATGTCAGTGGAGTTGAAAGTGTTCGATGTTCTTTTAACTTTGAGTATTCAATTCTTCTTAACCAAATACAGTTAGCGTAAAGCTGAATATGATGAAATTTCATCTCGAGTTCGTGTGGTTTTTTTAGTGATCAATTGGAAAACTTGAATTCATTCAAAAAGTGCTTCATTATCATTGAGATTCTTCCGTGTAATTGAACCCAAAATACAAATTTACTTATGTGTATTTTACAGTGTACCATGGTAGGAAAACAATCTGAACACAAATGTATGAGCCTATTTCATTTCCCGAAATTTCCGATCATTCAGCTAGATATGCATTGTCAAAGTCAGAACGAGTTCGATCCTCAGTAAGAAGCCTCGCCATGACGGCACCACGAGAGCTTGGTTAATCTGGATTTTAAAAATCAAAATGAGGTCATTGTTCGAAATTGGTCTCAATGGTTTCGTGTGTACTCCGGAAGATGATTCCACGTTTTTTAGGAGATTTAAATTCCAATTAAATAGGGACCCAGTTCATAAGCTGAGAGTGAGAGGGCTCCTTAACATGATCTACCATTCTTAAACAAGTGAGTCTCACATCATCTCCTCCTCTTTCACAGCAAGCATTTTAGCATTTTCACGGTCCTGCTTAAATATGTAATATAAAGGAGTGTAGCATAAACAACACAAACCAAATGGAACAGCCATCATGGAAAGAAGGCCCTTTGACAAGGCAAGAGCCTCCGGTGAAGATCCTTTGATGGGATCAACGGACTTTGAGTTATAGCCAAACATTTTCTCAGAAAGAATCCCAACCAACGGAGCCGCTATAGAAGAAAACGAGCCTTCAAAAGCTCGATCAAATGCGTAAATCATGGTACGGTGCTTGACAGGGACTACCTCAGCAAACATAGGAGCATTTGCAGCCGTACCGTTCCAGCTGATAGTTAGACCCATTATAAAGAGGGTCACAGAAAAGGTAAGAAAACTACTTACTGACTGAGGGATCACCTTAAGAAGAATCCATGAAAATGGAATGCCCATAAAGGCACTAAACTGTGCGCACATGGTACGAGCAGAATGAGGGTAGACCTGTGATAATTGATCAGCTATTGATCCACCTATGAAAGACCCCATGGCACATCCAACAGCAAAAACACTAAGCAGGGTTGCTGAAGTATTGTTATCAAAACCTGCACAATATCAATTGATCATGTCAACCAAGTTGATAAAAGCTTTCCTCCATAAGTAGGATAGATTATAATCGTCAAAACTCATAAAAGATAAAGGTTAGACTTTTTGAGAAGGCGACAAATGACTTGATTTGTAGTACAATTTTTAGAAAAATACGAGTTTTGCAAATTGATATGTTGCATTAGCATCATTACGTGAACAAAAGTTCCTTCATACTCACCAATTAGTTCGAACCACATTGTGAAGAACACCATGGCAGTCCACGGCAGTGACCCAATAATGCCCTGTAAGACAATTATTTGAAATGTTTTCACTTTTATAACAGCTTTCGTGGCTGCCCAAGAGTCCTTCCAGATTGATACTGCACTAGCATTGCCTTTATAGACAGAATCATCCCTGCTAAAAATACGCAGATGATTTATTAATAACTAGAAAATGGAAAGACACAAAGCATTCAGTTATTTGGCAGTTATTATTCATGAGGATGAAAAAACATAACAGATAGCTTGGAGGCACAGACTTCTCAAGAGTCCGATAAGTACTAAAAGTTGTGCTAGATGAAACACTTGAGATGTAAGTAGTAAAATGTCATTACCTGTCTGAACTCTCACTAGCCTCTCGAGTGGTCGGAAGACTTTTTCTTGGGTCAACAACGTATAGCAAAACAAGGAATCCAATTAATGCACTCAAAGTTGCCATCAAAATGAATGCACATCGCCATCCTTGTATGCCCCAAAACTGTTTTCCAGCCATGACAGTAGCAAGAACACCACCTCCTATGCCTCCAAAGGTACCAACAAGACTCATCAATCCAAACCCAGTTCCTCTCACTCCATCCCTGTAGCTATCAGCAATGAAAGACTGGAGTGCTGGAATCACAATTGCCAAACCAAATCCATTTATTGCTCTCCAGAAAGCAACCTGCCGAAAGTTGTGGCAAACACCCACAGCAGCTGTAGATAATGCCCAGCAGAAAGTGCCCATAGCAAGAATCGTTGGGCGATCATAGTTGATAACAAGTATACCAGCCAGAGGAGATGACAGTCCCTGAACAAAGTTTCTTATGAATGTGAGGTAACCCAAGTCAGATGGCCCGGCATTAAATGCTTCACTAACTTCTTTATAGACAGAAGGAAGAAGGTTTTCATCCGCGCGCTCCATTATAGCAGCAAGGTTGATAAGAATGAGGGAGAGAGACACACCAAAGATCTCTCTTGTTCTACGGAAAAATACATATAAATGAAGAATAATCCATAAGTAAGCCACAGCCGCAAATCAGGTGCAGAAAGGAAAGTAAAGCAGAAAAGGGAAGGAGTAACACACATAATTGCGTGAATGAGGTGCTGTAGGCATCTAGGTCTCATTTTCTTAATGTCACACATCTAAAAGATTCTTAACGAAACCAAATACATACATATATAATAAGCCCTTTACGAATTATGCATTCAATTCTAAAATGTAACTTATTATGAGGCACACTGTGTCTTATTAGAGCAGAGTGCTACGAATAATGATGCATGTCATTGTCAGTGCTTCCTTGAGCATCTCTCTATCTGCTATTTTAGAGCTAGTGTTACTGACTGTTCTAAGTTGCAACAGGTTTTCAAAGCCTTGAATGAAGGAACACTATGCTTGTTTTAAGAGCAGAAAACCATTACATTGTTGCTTCTACCTTGCAGTCTAATTTTATTAAAGCACCATGTTTCAGGTCAAAGAAACCTGTCAAGGAATATTGATAAAAATTGAATGTCGCAGATTTATAAGAAATTCCACTTCAAACATAGATTAATTTGCAGCAAATTCTGTCTAGAACTATGTTAAGTGTAGCAGGATAAAAACAAATTCCCAAGGTCCAACTACAACATAAATACTCAGTGTAAGCGCCTCAAAACTAGGCTTCACTATAATTGATCCCCCAAACACGAAAGATCTAAAAGTTGGTTCTTCCTAACTAAGTTTGTGTGTCTACTTCAATTTCCTGCCTTGGAGTTTCTGTCATGTTTATTCATGATGTTGAATAAACAGGGTGAAAATATAATTAGAATCAAAACTCCCTTAGGAAAATTCGCTGGTCTACTAAAAATAGGATATGCACTGTAATCCATGAAGAGTTTAAGTTCTAGTCATATAATACAGCAGTATCAATCTGAGTTACAAACTGTTTACTAAATTTCAGAAATTCAAAAGTGACAGTCAAATTTATAGAGGATGCAAGCAGTTAATCCAAATCATGGAAGATTCGTAATTGGAAA
>Ga0209489_104700_pt1 | contig 24802 bp, 8 predicted proteins | sample SiratrowhiteBW_FD_187527 | JGI IMG/M metagenome (GOLD analysis project Ga0209489, IMG submission 187527) | Root nodule microbial communities of legume samples collected from California, USA - Siratro white BW (SPAdes) (version 2) | ecosystem: Host-associated > Plants > Roots > Nodule | place: USA...
TGTCATCAAGCAACTCCTGGAAGGTGGCTCAAATCGTAAAGCTGTCTCTATCATTGGCATGGGGGGATTGGGGAAGACCACCCTTGCCCGAAAGGTCTATAACAGCACCCAGGTCAAGCAACACTTCCCGTGTCGCGCGTGGGTTTATGTGTCAAATGAGTGCAGATTTAGGGATCTTTTGCTTGGCCTTCTTAAACATTTGATGCCAAATTTTGAACAGCAACGAAGAGGCAACAAGAAAGGTAAGAAAAACACTGGAGACATTAGTAGCTTGAGTGAGGAGGAGCTGAAGAAACTGGTGCGGAACAGCTTGGAGAGTAGAAGGTATCTTGTGGTGGTAGATGACCTGTGGAAAAGGCAAGATTGGGACGAGATGGAAGATGCTTTTCCGAACAACAACAGAGGCAGCAGAATATTGATCACTAGTCGTTTGAAAGATATGGCCTTGCATACTGGCCACGATCTTCCTTACAATCTTCAATTCCTGAATGAAGAAGAAAGTTGGGAGTTGTTTTGCACGAAAGTGTTTAGGGGTGAAGACTACCCTTCTGATTTGGAGGCTCTAGGAAAGCAGATGGTTCAGAGTTGTCGTGGTTTGCCACTCTCCATCATTGTCTTAGCAGGGTTGTTAGCTTACAAGGAAAAGTCACAGAGAGAATGGTCTAAAGTGGTGGGTCATGTTAATTGGTATCTTACTCGAGATGAGACCCAAGTGAAGGATATAGTTCTCAAACTCAGCTACGACAACTTGCCACGGAGATTACAACCATGCTTTCTTTATCTTGGGATATTTCCTGAAGACTTTGAAATCCCTGTTACGCCATTATTGCAAAAATGGGTTGCCGAGGGTTTTATACAAGATACAGGCAATAGAGACCGAGATGACGTTGCAGAAGACTACTTGTATGAGCTCATTGATCGTAGTTTGGTCCAAGTAACAAGTGTGGAGACTAATGGAGGCGCGAAGACTTGTCAGATTCATGATCTTCTTCGAGATCTTTGCATATCAGAGAGCAAAGACGAGAAAGTTTTTGAAGTTTGCACAGACAATAACATTCTGATACCGACAAAACCTCGCAGACTGTCCATTCACAGTGACATGGGTCACTACATTTCTTCAAGCAACAATGACCATTCATGTATCCGTTCCCTGCTCTTCTTTGGCTCAGATTACGAAGTTGAAGGGAGGGAGTGGAAATGGCTTTCGAAAGGCTTGAAATTGGTTCGAGTGTTGGATTTTGGAGCAAACTACTGCGGTAAGATCCCTTCCAATTTAGGGAACTTTATCCACTTAAGGTACTTGAGAATAGCGTTTGTTAGATCTGTTCCAGCTTCAATACTTAACCTTTCGAATCTAGAGACCATAGACCTAGGTCCTTGGAGGGATGTGTTTCCAATTTCTTTCCCTGTCCAAATGTGGAAACTCAAACATTTAAGACATTTGATTACACTAAAACCTATCAAGCTGCGAGGTAGTTGTTCAGGATCAGACGAGAAGATGTGGAATCTTCAAACCATCTCTGCCCTTCTACTTAACAGGCAAGCAATATCTCTGATAAAGAGAGGAACATTCCCCAATCTTAAGAGTATTGGGTTACAAGTGGCTTCCAGATACAAAGGCGAATTACCCAAATTGTTGCAGAGTCTACAAACAACATTAAGTCATTTGAATAAGTTAGAGATACTCGTCCCTAGCAGATATGATGGTGTGGAAAGAAACAATGGTTGCAGGCCGCAAGAACTGTTAGAAAGCTTAGGACAATTCAATTGTCTAACTGTCTTAAAAATTTATAATGCCTTGGACCTTCTGACATGTGCGGTCACATTTCCTCCAAACATTACAGAGTTAAGGTTGTCAAGTCTTAAGCGCATTAGTGATGAGGGGATGAATGGTTTGGGAAATCTTACCAAACTCAAAACTTTGAGACTTTTGGGAGAGCTAAACTGGTCTGGAGATTCTTTTGACTTGAATTGTGTTGGAGGCGGCTTCCCACAACTGGAAGTGTTTGAAATGGAAAATTTGAAAGTTGGAAAGTGGAAATTAGGCAATGGTGCAATGTGGAGGCTGCAGAGTGTGATCATCAACTATTGTGAAGGGTTAGATGATCTCCCTAGTGAACTCTGGTCTTTGAGTGGCCTCAGAAAAGTGCACGTAACGAAACCCTCAGAAAAAATGACTGTTGTGCTACGGAATTTGGAAATAAACAATGGGGTTCAAATCGTTACAGACGATGATCAACCGAGGGATTACTTTGAATATAACATATTATGGAAGGATGATCATCCGATGGATTACTTTGAATATAACATATTATGGAAGGTGTGATGGTAATTTGACACCACAACATCTATTTAGTGGTAAGAGTTCATTTCCCTCAAGTTAAATATGAGATTAGTTTCTTTTTTATTTTATGGATATATTTTATATACAGAGTAAATAATGTAAAACCATATTAAATATTAAATAAACATAAATTAATAGATATTTTCAAGTTAAATTAATTTATGATTTTTTATAGATTATTTTCTAAGTATTGAAGTTTTTCATCGTTTTAGTCCGTCTAAATAAAAGATAATTGTTTTATATCTTAATACCTTTTACACATTTCTTTGTCTATTTTAGTGTGGAATTTAAACCAAAAGTAGTATTATTAATGATCGAGCATTAAATTTTAACAGTATAACATATGTTCGTGAAAAGTGTTAGTTTATGTGGATTGTGATTCTCCACTCTTAACCTGGACCTTTACTAGTAAATGCATATTTACTAGTAAATGCATATTTACATAATTTTTATGTAATAAGTAAATTACTTTTTATATTCCTCGTAATTTTATTTTGAATCTACTATTCACTCCTAATCCACACGTGACATATTAGATGAGGATTATTTATCTCGAATACTCGTTACAATACATTTGTCAACCTCAAGTATAATAAAAAATTTATATAAACATGATATTTATTTAATCTTATTTTATAGTGTTGCATAGCCGTAAAAGAATAGATGACCTTTCCAACAAACAATTATCTTATGTATATGCAATAGAATGTGGACGTTTAACACTCTTGACCCTAACCACAATTCATCCCACGTCATTAATGTGATCCTAGACAATTGTAAAAGATTAAATGATCTCCTTCTTTGAGTTGCTTGAGAAAAGTGTAGGTAACAGAACCCTCAGTACAAATGGCTCGCATGCTAAAGAATTTGGAAATAAAGAGCACGTTCAACTCCTCCCATAAGACCATGACATGTGAATTTTGGATTTAAATAAAAACCAACCAATATTGTAATAAAAACTTCCAAATTTTAAGTAGATGAATAGTATGTCTATATTAAATTTATGTTGAAATAAACTACGTGTAAAGTAAAAATGTTTTAAGCATTACTATTTCACTTCATCTTAATATAGGTATCATACTATTCTAGTTTTAAGCATTACTATTTCACTTTATTAATATGACGCAATTTAAGTTAAAAAACCAACATAAAAACTTCTTTTACACTAGTTATTGTAATAAATTTTTAATTAAAAATGTTTTAAGCATTACTATTTCACTTCATCTTATTCTCTTCTTACATTCATTTATTTAAAAATCTAACACTATATAAGAGTAGTTTGTGCATTATCATTGTATCATTTATAATATGATATTTGTTAACAGACAATTTTAAATATAAAAAATTATCCACTTAATTAATAAAGAAATTATACTAAAAGCACCCTATTATATATATATATATATATATATATATATATATATATATATATATATATATATATATATATATTAATACTAAAACACAAATTTTATATCCTTTTGTAAAATTAGTTCATATATATTCAATATATTATCAACTTGAAAATTATTTTCATATAAATATTTAATAAGAAATTTCTGCCACTTCCAACCTGTTTCAACACTCTCTTAGTCAAAATAGAAATGTATTCTTATTTATAAAATTCCGATTATAATTGTGTTTATACCATGTTGCTTAAATTCAATATTACATTGTTATATTTAAAGAAAAATGTTCAAAAATTCATAAACATAAAGAGAAGCCCGTTGTTGATTCAGCACTATGTATACAAGCGAAATTAAAAAAAAATATTTTTTTATTGACTAATAATATATAATAAAAACAAACATAACTAAAACTTGTTTATAGAAAAACCCTAACTCAGAAAAATAACGCAATACAATTACTTATAAGCAAAACAAACAAAAAAGTTGAAATTGGAAGAGAAATTTCTACTATTATCAGAGTTGAAATTGAGAAAAATTAATATACAAATGGAAATGTTTTATAGAATAAAAATTATATATAAATAAAAAATCATACAAATTTTATAAAAATTCAATAAACAAATATTCATGTAAATATTATTCCATCTAATAACACGAGAAAATAAACCGAACACTGTCATAAATATAAATGTTCTAAGACAAATGAGTAGAAGGAGCAGTGCACATAGCAGGAAAGTGCCATGAGACTGAGCAATATGCAATTAAATGTTGTATCTTGATAATATTCCAAGATTGAAAATGAGTGGAAGGTTCAGTTGAACCCTATTAATGGCTGACACAAAGTCAATGGAAAAATAAAACCAGACTTGAACCCAAGTCTTTATAAATTCTTTATTGTAGCAACTTTTCATAATATATATTTGGATACAAGTTACAATCTATTTTTTTTTTTTGGTGCCTTAGTAAATCTCTGTTCCTCTTCTTCCATCACCAACCACAAACATAGTATTTAAGCAAGGATCAAAATGTGGAAAAACAAAGCAATCTCTTACAATATTATATGAGAAAAACACCATATTATTTTTCAATGAATATAATAAGAAATAAAGATATTAAAAAAATACAATTTATAAGACCTATGATGTTATAGGAACAAAAGAAAAATCCAAATATTGAACTTTTCACACTGCACAGATAAACTATTAGTAATATAATTTATAAAATAGTTCTTTTGCGTTACTAGATTAATTAAAGTTTCAAATAGGGATTTTCAAATGAGATTCTGTGGGAAAGAGAGAAGACGATGACGCCTCTCTCTTCCTTTTAATGAAACGGCTTGTTTTATCTGAAACTTATCTTTTAATCACAATATAGGATAGAGAAACTTATCTTTGTCAGTAGACAAATTTTCTAAAATGGTATAATTTTTATCTGAAATTTTTAAAATGATGTATTTTTTTTTATTTTTATATATGGGTAAATAGTATATAGGAGACACTATATTATTGTGAAAAAATTGTAACCCTATTACACGGTTTAATTTAACATTAAATGAAATTGTGAAAAGATAGCACATTAGTTGATGAAATTGTGCAGCTAAGATTTCAATTAATAAGTTAATTAAAATCCTGAGAATATTGATGGTTAATATTTTTCACCTATTCTTTTTTTTTCAGTGTATTGCTACTGTGTAACTAAAATAAATGGACAATTACAAAGTCATTTTATTTATTGATAAATATGTAATAATTGAAATTAATTCTGATTAAGTAATTGAATAGATATGAAGTTAATTTGAATAGAAGAGTAGTTACATATTGTGAAGAAAAATTACCTAGATATAATTTAAAAACTAATAATAAATTTATTTAAAAAATTATATAATATTTTCAAATTTTTCTTTCTAAATTTATTGCTAAATTTTAATTTTATTTTAAATTATTTCTATATTAGTAACTAAATTCAAATATCCAACTTATACTTAATTTTGCTAAATATATTTATTTTTAATTTTTTTTTTCTTTTCAATATCAAACTTACTCTTAATTTAAGTTAATATATAAATCTCATACTGACATCATTTTTATTTCAACCATTACATATTTATCATAAATAAAACAGTCATTTTTGTAACTTTATATTTATTTTAGTTACACAGTAATAATACAACACACTGCCAAAAATAGAAGAAGAGAAATGGGTGGAGAATATTAACCATCATAACATTGTGCACTATTCTGACCATTTTAATTAACCCATTAATTCAAATCTTGACTGCAGGATTTCTTCTAATAAATTAAAATCATGTTATTTTTTCATGATTTTATTTATTCATTCACATTGATATCGTGTTTGGCAGACAAAATTTACCTATATCCAAAAATAAATAAAAAATACACCATTTTGGAAATTTCAGATAAAAATTATACCAATTTGAGAAATTTGCCTCATCAGTAACTATTGCTAGTGGTAAAGTAGAGTTCAGTCAATAACAATTTAAATAATTTATTCTTTAATTCTTAAAATATTTATTTTAATAATTGTAACAGAATTTTAATTTTTAAAATATATAATATTTTAAAATTATAATAAGATTAAAAGTTTCAATGAATATAATAAGAAATAAAGATATTAAAAAATACAATTTATAAGACCTACGATTTTATAGGAACAAAAGAAAAATCCAAATATTGAACTTTTCACACTCCACACATAAACTATTAGTAATATAATTTATAAAATAGTTCTTTTGCGTTACCAGATTAATTAAAGTTTCAAATAGGGATTTTCAAATGAGATTCTGTGGGAAAGAGAGAAGACGATGACGCCTCTCTCTTCCTTTTAATGAAACGGCTTGTTTCAATGAAACGATATAAGTGAGATAACCATAAAAAGTTAAAGAAAGTATATTAAAACAAATTAATTTCAATTATATAATACCTATATTTTATTTTCAAAGTTTCAAGCCAAATTAATTTTGATTGGTTATGCAAAATTATTATTTTATATTAGATAAAAATAAATAAGTTTGCATTGGTGATTAAACTCATTTGAATTCATAGTAAAATAAAATTATTATCAGTGGTTTTATATATAAGTAGACCTCTTTTATGAAATTCATTTCATTTGAACATTTCCATTATAATTAAACTTTTACAAATTACATGGCCTTTCTTACTGGGTTTTCAATTATTTCAACTTTAAAAGATATTACTGTAATTTTTTTGACATAAATATTATCAAAGATTTCACAATTTTGGGCGAACTTATAATCTTTTGTAACTACAAAACTTGTAAAAGAGTAAACAATTTTTATAGTTTAATTATTACCAGAAAATATATAGGTGTTTAGCATTTAAATGAATTAGAGTCAAACTCTAAAGGTATATATAATTAATTACCAATAGTATAAGGGAATCCTTAATTACAAAGAAAACGTTGCTACTGGCAGCAGTAAAATTGGAAACTTTCATGATCTACAAATGCTTTTGGTAATCTCCAAGTAAATAATACAGCTGCAGTATTTTCAACATGTGGATAAATACTTTGTTAGCTTCAATAAAAATATAAAATTTTTTAATAAGTAAAAGAATTTTATATCATTTAAAAATTGAGGTCAATAATAATTTAAATATTTCATTTTCTAATTTTTGAAGCATTTTTAGAAAATAATTGTAATAAAACTTTGAATTTCAAAATACAAAATATTTTAAAATCGTCATGAAATTCAAAGTTTCAAAATGAATAATTCCTAAAATACAGTAATTGACTGGATGATATTCTTTCAAAACTCAGAAAATAAGAAAATATGTCACATTACTTAAAATTCATTAAAATTTGTATGATTTCTAATATTGAATGTTTATTTTAACTTTTTCTTAAAATTTCATTTAAATATATCTGATTGATTGCATTCGGAAAAAAATTTATATAGTTTTGATTGAATATTATAAGATTTTTTTTGCATTTAAAATATTAATAGAATACCACAATACTTTTTATAGAAACATTAATTTCAATTAAGTATACCCTTTATTTTTGGTTTAAACTTTTTAATGAATTTAGTTTGACCTTATTATAAATTAACAAAAATAATTTAATTAGCATAATTAGTATATTAATAAATATTTTTTGTGTTATTTGTCTATATAAGATACTACTATACTACTGATGAAAAATTGTTAGGATATATATTTAAGTAGAGAGAGGTTGAACAGTATGTTTGCAATTTTAATTGGTTGGGATAACAGATGTGACTAGATAGATTAACTACTCATAAAATATGGTTGCAATGCTAATGAGCAATTGTTAAGATATATATTTCAAAATCTCTTACAATAATATATAGGTAAAGAAGCAGATATAATTTATTTATTGCATGAGGAAATAAACTAAACACTTTCATAAATATTCAAAGGCAAATGAGTAGAAGGTGCAATGCGCATAGCAGGAAGGTTCAGTTGAAGCGTCTTCATGGTGGAAGCAGAGTCAATGGAAAAATAAAGTTATATATATTCTTTAGTGTGTGCCTGCAACCTACAATCCATTGTTTTTTCCGGTGCCTTAGTAAAAATCCCTGTTCCTCTTCTTCCATCACCAACCACAAGCACAGATCAAAATTCCTGTTCCTCTTCTTCCGTCACCAACCACAAACATAGTATCTAAGAACGGATCTAAATCTACACGCTCGTCCCCGCTGTAATGGCAGACGCTGTAGTTTCTTTTGCTTTGGATCACTTATCTCAGCTTGTGACACGCGAAGCTGACTTGCTGTATGGCGTGGAGGACAGGATCCAGTCCCTCCACTATGAGCTTCAAATGATCCACGACCTGCTCAATACCTCCAAGACCAAGAAGGGAATTGAGAATACAGTGCTCAACCAAATCAGGAATTGAGGATCTGAATAAACTGGTGCGTGCGGAACAGCTTGGAGAGTAGAAGGTATCTGGTGGTGGTCGATGACCTGTGGAAAAGGCAAGATTGGGACGAGATGGAAGATGCTTTTCCGGACAACAACAGAGCCAGCAGATCACTAGTCGTTTGAAAGAGGTGGCCTTGCATACTGGCCATCATCTTCCTTACTATCTTCAATTCCTCAATGAAGAAGAAAGTTGGGAGTTGTTTTGCAGGAAAGTGTTTAGGGGTGAAGACTACCCTTCTGATTTGGAGGCTCTTGGAAAGCAGATGGTTCAGAGTTGTCTTGGCTTACCACTCTCCATCGTTGTCTTAGCAGGGCTGTTAGCTTACAAGGAAAAGTCACAGAGAGAATGGTGTAAAGTGGTGGGTCATGTTAATTGGTATCTTACTCAGCTACGACAACTTGCCAAGGAGATTAAAACCATGCTTTCTTTATCTTGGGATATTTCCTGAAGACTTTGAAATCCCTGTTACGCCATTATTGCAAAAATGGGTTGCCGAGGGTTTTATACAAGATACAGGGGATAGAGACCTAGATGACGTTGCAGAAGACTACTTGTTTGAGCTCATTGATCGTAGTTTGGTCCAAGTAACAAGTGTGGAGGCTAATGGAGGCGCGAAGACTTGTCAGATTCATGATCTTCTTCGAGATCTTTGCATATCAGAGAGCAAAGAGAAGAAAGTTTTTGAAGTATGCACAGACAATAACATTCTGATCCCGACAAAACCTCGCAGACTGTCCATTCACAGTCACATGCGTCACTACATTTCTGCAAGCAACAATGATCATTCATGTATCCGTTCCCTGGTCTTCTTTGGCCCAGTTTACGATGTTGAAGGGACGGAGTGGAAATGGCTTTCGAAAGGCTTCAAATTGGTTCGAGTGTTGGATTTTGGAGCAAACTACTGCTATAAGATCCCTTCCAATTTAGGGAACTTTATCCACTTAAGGTACTTGAGAATAGAAATTGCGGTTGTTAGATTTGTTCCAGCTTCAATACTTAACCTTTCGAATCTAGAGATCATAGACCTAGGTCCTTGGAGGAGTGTGTTTCCAATTTCTTTCCCTGTCCAAATGTGGAAACTCAAACATTTAAGGCATTTGATTACTCGAGGACCTATCAAGCTGCGAGGTAGTTGTTCAGGATCAGACAAGAAGATGTGGAATCTTCAAACCATCTCTGCCCTTCTACTCAACAGGCAAGCAATATCTCTGATAATGTTGCTATATTTTGGTGCAAGCATAAATTTTCATTGATATAAACGTATATTTATACACCCTTATAGATAAAAAAAAATTAAAACTGAATTTAAAAACAAATATAAACTGTAAGATTCGTATAAGCAAATTTCTATCTTTTGAATTCTGTTACAACTGGATCAGCAACCGACTCCTTTATTCGTAACCAAAAGATTTGTTCTCCGCTTTCTCTGCATTGGTTCGGTATTTTTCCAATGCACTCCGATTCTTCGTTTTTATGTATCAGAAGACGCAATTCTCCAACACTCCTCCTTGCTTCTTTTGATGCCAACTCCAATCTTCTCTCTTAGTTCTTCAAATCTGCTTTTTGGAAGAGCTTTAGTTAGGATATCTGCAAGTTGATCCTCAGTTTTGCAATGAACTAAAACAACTTCTTTGTTGCTTTGAACTTCCCTCAGAAAGTGATATTTGATCTTGAAGTGTTTAGTCTTTCCATGAAACACAGGATTGTTTGATATTGAAATTGCTGCTTGGTTATCAACATTGATAATCGTTCCATCTTCTTGATCAAACTTCAAATCTTCCAGTATTTTCCTTATCCACAAGGCTTGGTTAACAGCTGCAGCAGCTGCAATATATTCTGCTTCAGCTGTGGATTGTGCTACCACATCTTGCTTCTTTGAATTCCAAGAGAAATTTCCAGAACCAAGATTGAACAAGTAGCCCGAAGTGCTCTTCATATCATCACAAGATCCTGCCCAATCACTATCAGAAAATCCATGCAAAGACACTTCATTTGATCTTCTGAACGTGACTCCAAAATCTGTGGTTCCTTTAATATATCTCAGTACTCTTTTAGCAGCTTTGAAGTGTAATTCACTTGCACAGTGCATGAACCGTGATAGAAGACTTACTGCATACAAGATGTCAGGTCTTGTAGCAGTGAGATACATCAAGCAGCCACCTAAACTTCTGTAGAGTTGTTCATTGACTTTATTAGCTCCATCATTTGTGCAGAGCTTCTCATTCTGCATCAACGGTGTACTCATCTTCTTGCAGCTGTCCATGTTGAATTTCTTCAGCACTTTATTTGCATATTTCTGCTGTCCAATGAAGATACCTCCAGCATTTTGGTCTATCTCCATTCCCAGAAAATAAGCCATCTCTCCCAAATCTGTCATCTCAAATGACTCAAACATTTGAACTTTGAATTGCTTGACAAGTTCAAAGTTGCTTCCAGTTACAAGCAGATCATCAACATAAATAGAGACTATTATTTTGTCACAGTCTCTAGTTTTCACATACAGAGTAGCTTCACTGAGACTCTTGTTGAATCCCATCTTTAGCAGAAAATTATCAATTCTACTATACCATGCCCTTGGTGCTTGCTTAAGACCATACAAGGCCTTTTTCAACAGTAGGGCTTTATTCTCTTCTCCTTTTGTAACAAACCCCTCAGGTTGTTCAACATAGATCTCCTCCTCCAAAAAACCATTTAAAAATGCAGATTTAACATCAAGTTGATATACCTTCCAGTTTTGGTGTGCTGAAAGGGCTAACAGCAATCTGATGGTGTCCAATCTTGCCACTGGTGCAAAAGTATCAAAAAAATCCACTCCAAACTGCTGAGCATATCCTTTCACAACCAGTCGTGCCTTGTATTTGTTGATGGAACCATCAGCATTTTGTTTAACTTTGAAGACCCATTTAACACCAATTATCTTCTTGTCAAATGGTTTGTCTACAAGGCTCCAAGTTCCATTCTTTTCAATCATTTTCAGTTCTTCTTCCATTGCTGCCACCAGTTCGGGTCAGTTGCAGCCTCATCATAATCTGCAGGTTCATGTACAGCGACATTGCATCTTTGATACACCTCAGTCAAAGGCCGAAAGCCTCTAACAGGGTGATCATCCAGGTTCTCTTCCAAGAACTCCTCCCCGGCTGTTTCTGGAGTAATATTGGAGATCTCAATGTCTTTTTCTGCCTCATTTTTTTTAGGATCATCCCAATTTCAGCCAGCAGATTCATCAAATTTTACATCTCTGCTCACAATTAATTTTTTGCTTAAAGGCTGGTAGATCCTATAGCCTTTGGTTACACTGCTGTAACCCATGAACACACCTATTTCAGCTTTCTCATCGAGCTTGGCTCTCTTCTCCTTTGGTACTTGAGAATAGCACACACCGCCGAACACCTTGAGGTGTTGTACCGAAGGCTTGCTTCCTCTCATTGCTTCATATGGAGTTTTGTTGTCAAGGGCTCGGGTCGGCAACCTATTTAACAAATAGGTAGCTGTGTTCACTAGTTCAGCCCAGAACATTTTGGGCACTTTCTTCTCAAAGAGAAGGCATCTAGCCATCTCCATAATGGTTCGGTTCTTCCTTTCACTCACACCATTCTGCTGTGGAGTGTAAACAGTTGTGTACTGATGCTCAATCCCTGCATCTTCACAGAATTCCTTGAATTTATCCGAGGTGTATTCTGTTCCATTATCGGATCTGAGCACCTTCACCTTCTTTTCACATTGGTTTTCAACCAATTTCAACCATGTGCCGAATATATCAGCTACTTCAGATTTCAGCTTCATGAAATACACCCAACAAAATCTGCTAAAGTCATCAATGAAGAGTATATAATACCTGTTGCCATTGAGTGACTCAGATTTCATAGGTCCACATACATCAGTGTGGACGAGATGCAACAACTCTTCTGCTCTCCATGCTTTGTGTTTAGGAAATGACCTCCTCGGTTGTTTACCAAGCTCACATGCTTAACAAATTTCTTCTCTTTCTTCTATATATGGCAGGTTCTGCACTAGTTCGTTTTTGTGCATTTGATTTAGTGCAGTGTAGTGAAAATGGCCGAGCCTCTTGTGCCATAGTTGTCCAGTATTAGCTGCTGAAGTGTATGCAACATCAGTTTGCATATTTGCTAGAAAACTTTTTCCCTTCATCTTCACTGTCAACAGCTTAGTGCCACTTTTATCAAGGACTTCACACATTTTGTCTTTGAATATCACAGTGTAGTCCTTTTCTAGGAGCTGTCCTACACTGAGTAAGTGTTGATCAATCTCGGGAACGTATAGAACGTCAGAGATTATCCTTGTACTTGACTCGGTTTCAATACCTATATCACCAATGCCTTTGACGTCAATGCAATCACCGTTTCCAATTCTGACTTTTGAATGGTGCGTTTCATCTAGCTTCACAAACATGTCTCTGTCATACGTCATATGATGGGTGCAGCCACTGTCAATCAACCATGCTTTACTAGTGACGTTCTTAACAAAGCACGTGGCTACAAACAGATGCTCCTCCTTCTCATCCTCGGATTCTTGAGCAATCTGTGCTCCTTGTTGTTTTCTCTTGCACACTTTCTCCACATGACCCTTTTGATTACAGGATCTGCACACCACTTCCGGTCTCCACCAACATCTCCAGTGTGGGTGTGATTTCTTCTTGCAATGCTGACAAGGTGGATACGTTTCTTTTTCACCTTTTCCAGCTTCATCATTCTTCTTATTTTTCCAGTTTTTCTTCTTTGATTTTGATCCTGACGGTATCTTCTCCTTTGCTTGAAAGGCTCCTTCAATTTTTGTCTCTTCTCTCAGCATTCTTCTCTGCTCTTGATTTTGCAGAGAGTTCATCAGTTCGGTTAATGAGATCTCCTTGAGATTTCTAGAGTCTTCAAGAGACGAAATCTTTGCTTCAAATCTCTCAGGGAGGCTCACTAACACTTTTTCTACAACTCTACTGTCAGGCAAATCTTCACGTAGCAAACATATTTTATTTACTACTATCAAGAGTCTATCAAAATATTCTTTGATAGTTTCGTTGTCTTTCATCCTCAACATCTCAAATTCTCTTCTAAGAGTGAGAATTTGCATTTGCCGAGTTCTTTCATTCCCGTGAAACGCTTCTCGAAGAGTATCCCATGCTTCTTTCGCTGTTTCACAGTTTATAATCCTTGTGAATACAACGTCAGAAACCTCTGAGTGTATGCAGGTTTTGGCCTTTGATCTTGTTCTTGCTTCTTCATTATAATTTCTGATTTCAGCCACAGTTGGATTTTCTGATAGTGATTGAATTTCAGAAGTTACCGCTTCCCACAAACCACTCGCTTCTAGGTAAGACTTCATTTTGACCGACCATATCTCAAAGTTTTCACCTGAGAATACTGGTGGTGTAGCCATGAAATTTTCGGCCATCTCTTACCCCTCTTCTTGAACTCACGTCTCTCGGTTTTTTTTTTAGTCTTTCACACTCACACAGGCCCTTAAGAATTAAGAGCTCTGATACCACTATGTTGCTATATTTTGGTGCAAGCATAAATTTTCATTGATATACACGTATATTTATACACCCTTATAGATAACAAAAAAAAAATTAAAACTGAATTTAAAAACAAATATAAACTGTAAGATTCGTATAAGCAAATTTCTATCTTTTGAATTCTGTTACAACTGGATCAGCAACCGACTCCTTTATTCGTAACCAAAAGATTTGTTCTTCGCTTTCTCTGCATTGGTTCGGTATTTTTCCAATGCACTCCGATTCTTCGTTTTTATGCATCAGAAGACGCAATTCTCCAACAGATAAAGAGAGGAACATTCCCCAATCTTAAGAGTATTGGGTTACAAGTGGCTTCTCCCAAATTGTTGCAGAGTCTACAAACAACATTAAGTCATCTGAATAGGTTAGAGATTCTCATCCCTTATAGATATGATGGTGTGGAAAGACACAATGGTTGCAAGCCGGAAGAACTGTTAGAAAGCCTAGGACAATTCAATTGCCTAACTGTCTTAAGAATTTATAATGCCTTGGACCTTCTGACATGTGCGGTCACATTTCCTCCAAACATTACAGAGTTAACGTTGTCAAGTCTTAAGCGCATTAGTGATGAGGGGATGAATGGTTTGGGAAATCTTACCAAACTCAAAACTTTGAGACTTTTGGGAGAGCTAAACTGGTCTGGAGATTCCTTTGACTTGAATTGTGTTGGAGGCAGCTTCCCACAACTGGAAGTGTTTGAAATGGAAAATTTGAAAGTTGGAAAGTGGAAATTAGGCAATGGTGCAATGCCGAGGCTGCAGAGTGTGATCATCAACTATTGTGAAGGGTTAGATGATCTCCCTAGTGAACTCTGGTCTTTAAGTGGCCTCAGAAAAGTGCACGTAACGAAACCCTCAGAAAAAATGGCTGTTGTGCTACGAAATTTGGAAATAAACAATGGGGTTCAAATCGTCACAGAGGATCATCAACAGATGAATTACTTTAAATATCTTACGAAGAAACATGTTACGGAAGGAGTGACGATATTTTGACACCAAAACATCCATTTAGTGGTAAGAGTTCATTTCCCTTAGTTAAATATGAGATTAATTTCTTTTTTATTTTATGGATATATTTTATATACAGAGTAAATAATTTTGTAAAATCATATTAAATATTAAATAAAGATAAATTAATAGATATTTTCAAGTTAAATTAATTTATAATCTTGTACAAATTGTGTTTTAGTCACTGAAGTCTTTCATTGTTCTTAGCTAAGCTCAAATAGAACATGATTTCTTAGTATTCAATATTTTATGTTTTTCTTGGATGTATTTCGGTATCTAATTTAAACGAAATTTAGTTATTATTAATTATTCAATAAATCTTAACAATATATCAGAATGTACAAACTCAGAATATTGTTGTGGAGTGGAGAATGTTAGTTTATGTAGATTGTATTTTTTAACAGTTACATCTCTAAATTGAGTCTTTCCTAATTGATGTATATTTACACAACTTTTACGTCACGAGTAGAAAATTTTTTGTATTTCATTAATTTTATTTTGAGCCTAAAATTCACTTATGGACTAGATAGGACATATTAGATGAGTCTTAATCATTACGATACATTCGATTCCCTATAATGAAAAAATTATACAAACATGATTTTTATTTAATTTATTTCTATAGTGTTTGATCTCACTTTCCTTTTGTTCCTTATTTTTCTCTTAAAAAGTGGTAAAATAAATATATAAATAAGTATATCCACAAAATAATAGATGACCTTTTCATTGAACAATTATATATTGTAATATATGTTACACTTCTAAACATGTAATGTGAATGTTAACACTCTTAACTCTCCCTTACATTCAACCATAATCCATATGATAGATCGTGTTATTGTCACTCTCTGTGTACCTATCACATGCACTCATATGAATTTATTGTACATTATATCTTAATATATCGTGGGAATTTTGGGTTACTGGGGATATTTGTCGGAAATGTAAGAAATATATTGTAAGGAAGAATTTATAATTTATTTTATTTTATATAAAGGAAAAAACCTAACCTATTAATAAATATTATCAATATCTTAATCTTTTGTAACCTAACCTATTACGAAGGTTTTGTTATTATTTAAATATTACTATCATCTTTTGGATTTCTCCTTACATATTGAGTTTGAGGAGTAAACATAATATACAAAATTCTATAATTTTCAATATACAAAAACAAGTACAAAGAAAAACAATGATTTGCATACCATCATGGTTAAAATAAAAAGAAGCGTGTTTTTGTTAGTTAAACGATATTTATATGGGACAGTCATTCTTGTGGCATAATAGCGTGATTCTTATTCTTTTGATTTTATGAACTTGTGCATAATGTTCATATAGTTGGCATGACATAAGTTGACACTAATTTTGACTTGTAAACGAAAGAGAATACTTAATACACAAATCATTAAAAAACTTAGTCAGTGTTCAAGTAACATATAAAGCTATTAACTAATGTAAAATATTTAGAATATTAATTATCATCTCTCACAGATATCTCAATTCACAATTATTAACTAACCATTTTATTTTAATAGTTGATGAAGACAACATTAAGTAGTCGAGAAGTGAAACAATAGTAGTTGAAGGATATTGTTAACAGAATGGACGTTGACTAATGTTGGATTCAACTGCGTGAGCAACCATGGTTTTCAGAATAATTTTGAATTTGAATTCTGAGAAAACTAGTTGAAAACAGCTATAAAAAAGAAATAGAGAATAAAAGGGTGCAGAGCAATCCGCATATGCAAGACAGAGATCGGTACTAGATTTTAGTTGAAGGCTTTTATTTCCTGCACTGACACTATAACTAACTACACCCCTATATTAACATAAAATTACTAAAATACCCTCTTCTACTACACCACACCACCGATGCTGTTGACTTAGCCGCTGCTGTCGTTGCTGGCTGCACCTCCATTCTCCAATGCACTCTTTAACGGCGTGTTTGGATCTGCGGACGGAAATGGCTTTGGACAACTTTAAACATTTGGTTCTTGGAAATATTAAGCTGGACGTAACCATCCCAGCAGTTGTGAGCCAAAGAAAAACTGAAAACAAGAAATACTACATTTAATTGATTGATTTTTTGCAGTTATGATAAAACAAATAGTAATTGATTGAAACTGAAACTTGATCAATTATTTTTTGGTTGTATAATTATAAACAAAGTTTTTTTTATTGTTCTTTAATCGTCAAAAATAAATACTACGAAAACTGTAGTTAGTTGATTTTAGAGGATAATCTTTCTTAGTAAAAAGATTCAAAATCCAATTCATCCCTCCTTTTTAAGAACTTGGTCCAGTTCATAATTGTGTACATGTACAAATGATGAGATATAACCAAATAAAAATTTATATCATTATGATAAATCTATACGAATAAGGTCCCCGTCTTAAGCTCGATATTTGTGACTAAATGGTCACACAATCAAATCATAGATCATCTCTAGATCGATATACATAAAAAAGAAAAAAACTGATTTGCGTTAATTTTTGAAAGATATTCTTTTATCAAAAGATCAAGATCTAATCGTTGAATTTAATAAATACACAAAAACAAGTAAATTTTTAGTACTCTAAATTTCTCGCTTCTAAAAATATATGGGTTGTTGAGGCAATTTCGTTTTCATTGAAAACTGCATGTTCCTTACTATGCTATGATCTGTGTAGTTTCTGAAATGTGGTGTCTCCAAAACCTCTCATTGCAATGGTGCACCGTTAGAGTTGGTCCTCATCGACAACACTAACAAAACCTGCTTGATTAGTCTATTTTCAACTAGACAACCATCTTTTTTCATCACCACCCAACACTTGTTTTTTAAGTAAACTCTTGTGTCACACTTTTGCTTCTCTAGCTACAACCAAACCAAACCCTCTCTCTTCACTTCACTCTTTTTCAAAAGATGAGCTGAGAATGTATTATGACAATTCCTCCTTTTGGGTCCTTTTACAGCTGTCTTCCCTCCTCATCAACCAAATCTTCTTTGTTTTTTTCCCCACATTCCCTACCATTTGCACATTATGTGTCCACTCTCCACACTGCTCAATTATGCACTTCCCCACACCTACCTGTAACAATGTCAACATTGTCTCCAATCCTTGTGTAACACTGTGATACTACATTTCTAATAATGCTAATAGTACATATATTCACACCTTCATATCTCTGTACTTGATGTGACTACTCTCAACACATGCCTACCTGTTCAGGATGAAAGAAAAGAAATCAAGTGTGAGTGTATTTAAGTGTCATTGCTCTCTACATTTCCTTTTACATACATACACAAAGCTAGCTGAATTTATGTTTAGGCCAAAGTTGTATGATACAAAGATATGACAAGTGGTGCAAAGCAATGCCATACATATATTCACATCTCTATATCTCTATTTTTCCATAACAAGTTAGTATATGGTAGTCTTACGTATACCACATGAAGCCTTGACCCTACCCTAACAAGCACATACAAAAATGAAGGGTGGTCTATAAGGGGCAGTGCTGTCATTCCAAACCCAACAGACATATGAACATGTCTGCTACAGTTGGAAAAAGGAGAGATGGAGAGAAAATGAAAACTGGAGGACCCATGAAGCTCAAGAGGAATGGCTCTTGGCTTGGCTCTTGGCTCTCCCAATGAAAACAAAGTGGCTATGCTTTTTATCTTGAGCATTACTTTCACTTGCAGACCCCACATTTTGGAACAGGAGAGGCTCATCATGAAGATTGAGCAAGAGGGAAATTATGAATGATTGCAGCTGCACCCACATAAAAGTCATATCCACTCCACAAGAGATTTTCAGTGCTAGCCAGGAATAGGAATTTCTGCTCCTCTGAAGGGAAGAGTCTTGGTATTTGTGCACATTCACTGATGAAACCCACCCAAAGTTCCACATTCTTGGTTTGGGAAACTGATATTATAAAGAATGTTTGCTGGTTTCAAGGCTAGTCCATCTGACTTTAATGAATGACAGCAATGCACTTGTTCCCATGCACAAGCTCTCTCAAACGGTGGCTCTAGTTTTTTTTTATGGGATTCTTGAAAATTGGTACGTAATTAACTTGGATCTCTCTCCAAATCTGCATTACATTCCTAATTTATCCCAACTATCTTGGTTTGTGTGCATTCATTCATGCTTAACTTTGCTCAGAAATCAAGGTTCTGATTCGTTTACATGTGTTTGGACTTTGCTGTCACTACTTATTCATATAAGAATCTAAATCTACGACAAGTTCTGCAAACGGTTTCGTCTTTTTGGACACGTCTAACGTTTTAGTTGTACAATTACACTACTTAAATCAATGCCTCGCCACCAACCAATCGTACGTTTCACACATCTACTCTTCAAAGTTGGAGAGGTTTAGATTTAGATAACCACAAACCAAGATATCTTGTGCAGAAGAGGATATGCTTATGGGCAATTTTTCAGATCACATATATTGAAGGTAACCCATGTGATATTGCTAAATGGCCAAGAAGAAGAGCTGGTTTAGTCTGGTGAAGAGGCTCTTTTTAAGGGACACACATCACACACAAGATAAGGTAAGTCTTGAGCTTGCTTTCTGAAATCTAGTCTTTGACTTAGATTCTGTTTCTCATGAGACAGAGAACTTTTTTTTTGAAGGAGAAAAGAAGGAAATGGATATTTGGAAGGCTAAAGAGCAAGAGATTACCTTCAATTACAGCTCCACTTCCATCAAAAGAGCCAACACTAAGCGAAGCACAGGAAGAACAAAGCAAACATGCTTTAACAGTGGCCATTGCCTCAGCAGCTGCTGCTGAAGCTGCTGTTACTGCTGCACATGCTGCTGCTGAGGTTGTTCGCCTCACTGGGGTCTCACAATCTGCCCTTCTATGCAAAGAAAAGTCAGAAGAATCTCCACCTCTTCAAACTAGTAATGCTGCTCCTCAATTCACATACCAGTGCAAGAGGGACATTCAAGAATCTGCTACAGTCATCAAAATTCAAACTGCATTTAGGGGTTACCTGGTGAGTTTGTTCAATCCATTTTGTTTGATTTGTGTCACCTTAAGAACTCTTTGCATATAATCTTTACCTTGATGGGTTCATATTAATTAGGAAAAAAACAGAATATATTTAGGTCATTTTTAAATAAACTTCTCCTTAAGTCCTCATAGGAACTGAGTACATTAACTTTATCTCTTTCTCTTCTCCTATAAGTGCTCATATAGAATTTTATGCAACATGACTTTAATGAGAGACATGTGAATCAAGTATTATAAGCTGAAATTTGTTAGAACTTAAAATATTTCTTCAAACATTTTACAAAATTCAACTCCAAAGAGAACAAAAAGAATTAACTAAAATTGGAAAAAATAAAAAGTACTAGTAGTGATAGAAGTTAATACTTGTAAGTGGAAGAAGAAACCAAGATCAGTTTACTCTATTCCTTGCCATTGTGTTCTCCTATTCACTAACTGAAATTACAGGCAAGGAAGGCTTTGAGGGCATTGAAGGGAATAGTGAAACTACAAGCTATCATTCGTGGCAGAGCAGTAAGACGCCAAGCTATGAGTACTCTAAAGTGCTTGCAGTCCATTGTGAGCATCCAATCACAGGTCTGTGCAAGGAGGCTCCAAATGGTTGAAGGGAGATGTGACTACACTGAAAATGAAGAGATGCATGATTCAAAAGACAAGATAATTAGGGTGAGAGCAACAGGTTACACTATGTCATTATATTGCAGCTGTTAATTATCAAACTGCTACAGCAGCATTCTGCTTTTATATCAGTTATATTTTTGCTGTTTACTATCCTTGTACAATATAGAATTTAAAGCATGGTTTTCTCATTTCAGATGGACTCAAACAGTGAAAGAAAGTGTGATGAGAGCACTCCATCAAAGGAAGAGTTAGACAGCTCCTGCATAAGCATGAAAGAAACAGTTCTCAAGAGAGAAAGAATAAAAGAATACTCATTTAACCATAGAGTAAGTAAGCTTGTACTCTTTCATGTGTTTTTACCTGGCTCTTTTGGTTTTCAGACTAACAAACAGAAACCCTTCAGAGGTCAGCAGAGTCAGAAAGAAGTAAAGTAAATGGAAGATGGAGATACTGGCTAGAACAGTGGGTAGATACACAACTTTCAAAGAGTAAAGAACTTGAAGATTTAGACTCAGTTTTTAGCTCGCATGCTGAATATGGAAGCAGACAACTTAAGGTGAGAAGCATGAACAGGCAAAATCCAGTTGAAGGATTGGATTCTCCAGCACTTGGTTCAAGAAGATCTTTTCCTCATAGGAGGCAGTGTTCGGTGGGAGAAGAACAATCATTTTCAAGCTCTCCTGCAACTCCAGCATACATGGCTGCAACAGAATCAGCAAAAGCAAGAGCAAGATCAACAAGCTCACCAAAAATAAGGACTGGGGGGAACTTTGACATGAACTCTGATAGCTATTCACCATGCAAGAAAAAGCTATCTATTGCAGCTTCTATTAACAGTGAAGTGCTTAGTGGTGGTAGGATGGCCAAGCTCAGTGGTAACCAGCAAAGATCTCCAAGCTTTAAGGGCCTTTCAGTGCCTATAAAATCAAGCAGAACCATCAAGGATCTCAGTGTTAATTCAGATTGCTCACTGCATAATTGGGGTCCTCAGGGTTCCTTCAAATGAATCTACAAAAGCTGAAGTTACTCTTACTTGCATTAACATAATTTCGTGTTGAAAACATCATTTGTTTATAACTATGTATGATATATATGCCATTGGACGCTATTTTGGTTGGAAATTGAACATTAATGTGACAGAAAGTAGTTAATTCCTTGATTAATTCGGGATGCATTTGTTGTTTGTTTGTCTTTTTAAGAAAAAAAAAAAAAAGGTGTATCAGAATTAGAACTTTTATATCTGTAATTAATATTTTATTGAGTATTGTCTAAATTGTTTTCCATTTTTAAAAGAATGAATGGTTTAAAAATAATAAATTTTATTCTTAACTGCTAAAGTTAAAGACCCTGACCAATAGTGTTGTTTTAGTTTCTACTTTCATTTTTCCGTTTTTTATGCTTTTTTCTTACATTTTCTCCCCGTACATCTGTTTTTAGAAACTATTTCATAAATAGTAAAAACAAAATACAATAAAGCATGGCATACCCTATTGTATCTAAGTTTTGTCCTGTTTTTATAGTTGAATTTCAGCTTTCTTTATGTTCCTTAAAACAGCAACAAAAACAACAAATGGATTGAATCTTTGATTTGATAGAGAAAAAAGAGAGTTTGGGCCAAAAGGAAAATTATAAGTGAAGGTTGTTTCCATCCACCATGCATACTGCCTTTTCGTTTGGGCCTCGAATATCTTTTGCCCTTATATTTCCTTTGGGACAATTGCTTCCTGCACCCCATCCATTTTTCAAAAACACTTCATAGATATTGTAACTACATAAACAGTACATGCATAGATGAGAACATGATTCGTTTGACCATTGTTATTACACGTGGAATGCTAAAATGTGTTGGCCAAAAATTAGTGCACAAGTCTACGGTTGTATAGAAGGTTCATGTTCTAAAGTTACACGGTTGCACTTTGCACGATTAATTTGATACGTGACAGCGAAGGTGTCCACCACTATGGCTAAGTGCCATGTGACACTTTCAACCATGGATTCAACTCACGTATTGGTCGTTGGACTTAGACCTAACCAACACACATATATTTTTCAGACCTTGACCAGTTTTCATGTGCCAAATTCACCCTTCAAGAGCAAATAAACTGACCTATAGGAGCCTGCCTTTTAAGAACTCATTCCACAAACAATGTTCATTATTATAATGCATACAGTATATTAAAGTAACATCTCATTCTAGAGGGTCTTGGATCTCTGAAATTTACGCGTTGAAATTTGAGTCACCACTGCTATTCCATTATTGATCGAAAACGACATTAAGTTCTAGACCGTTTATGCTACTTTTCAAAATATGAACAAAATCATAGTCTGAAAAACTGAATTGATGGATTGGTCCGCCACTACTACGTAGCTAGGCTTCTTCTAGTATCCAACACTCACTTTCTGGTCCATACTAACAACCCATCAATGTCTATACCTCGTGCAGAAAATGGACTTCATTGCCCACCTAGATCTACAACAACAAAAATCTCAACTTTCATATGCCCAACAGATTTCAATTGTGTATTATAATTGTACCATGTGCATCATCAATTTGTATTTGTTATGTAACTGAAATCCTAGAAATAATCAAAGTGGAATCAGTATGCAACTGCCGTACTATCTCTTCTATGCTCTAAAATGTCTTTGTTTAGACAGTTTGATAGATTTTTTACAGTGATTTTTTAGAAACTAACCCCAAACCCTAAATAAGATAACAAATGTTAAACAAAAATGTACACATAAGAAACTGGTTAATTTGATCATGCATGAGTATGAGTTTATATCAGAGGATAAATATGTTGTCCTATCAACAACAGAAGGCATTCTAAATGGAAATGTAACGACAAGCCAAAGGTGGAAAGGTAGTGACATTCGTGAATGGCAGACAGATCATTTCATTGCTTCCATGAGTAACTATTGTTTTTATAATGGCTCAGATTAAAAAATGAGTAAAAGATTTGTTCTTGACCCTATTTGGCCTCTAACATGTATTTAATAATACCAAGTTCGATATAAGAATCCCGTAAATATACACAATTTATATACTATGAGTCGAAAATTGATTATAAATAGCAATGAAATTGTTCCTATATGACCTAATAATTAGGTCATCAAGAAAAATAAAATATTAGAAGTCTATACATAGGGGACCTCAGTTTTTGGACATATACATGTTGAAGTGGGTACAGGGACCTCCAGTTTCATGGTGAGTTCCACGCATGAATATGATGTTCTCGTTTGATGCAAACGAGGATAACAGAGACATATGCTGATGCTGCAGAAAAATTTACAAAAGACAAAATGCAAAGAGGACACATTAAAATTGAATAGCTCAAAATTCTTTTTCTGTGAATCTTTTTGGAAACTCTTTTAGTTCCCACCAACGAGGAATGGAAGAACATGTTGATAATTTTAGTTACTTATAGTTATTAGTCCATTAACTGTCATACATGTCTCTTAGATTGTTGAGATTAGTTACATGATTTGGTCACTTATTCACTAAGCCTTTAATAAAAGATCATTAATCCAATCAAATATTTAATTAAACTTCTCTAATCACATGTTACCGAGCTAAATGAGAACAAACACAAACCTAACTTGGAACCTGTCGAATCAAATTCCTTTGAATGGAGTCATTCTAATTAAGTAACACTCTAAAGTAAAGAATATTTTTTATCCTTTTAGAATTATATATCTAATAAATAATGTATATATTACATAAATTGTAGTTTAATAGGTATGTTCCAAAAAGTTGGATACACCATTAGTTAAGTATTTACTATATATATTATAATTAATATCTTAAGACATAGTGTAAACATTTTTTTACATTATTAGTACATATATTATTTATCATATAAATTATCATGATAAAATGACCTTTTTTTTCACAATGTTAACATTTTAAAAGATTAATATATATATATATATATATATATATATATATATATATATATATATATATATATATAT
>Ga0209489_104701_pt1 | contig 24796 bp, 8 predicted proteins | sample SiratrowhiteBW_FD_187527 | JGI IMG/M metagenome (GOLD analysis project Ga0209489, IMG submission 187527) | Root nodule microbial communities of legume samples collected from California, USA - Siratro white BW (SPAdes) (version 2) | ecosystem: Host-associated > Plants > Roots > Nodule | place: USA...
GCCCTTCTGAAGCGAGAGCTCGTTCAGCACATATATGGGCATGAGCCACATTTTCAACATATGTGAAATCATAAACGTTATTACCATCGCCAATAAGGAACTGGTCAAAAGAGAAATATAAATAAGATAATTGAAGAAAGGTTAATGGCAATTTCTGCCAATAAGTAGTTAATTGCTCTGCAACCATTTGTATACATATTCCTCCCAAAGCCACAAAGAAAAATGTTTTAGTTAGCAGTCTGAGTCCAATTTCATTCAATCTGGGCTAGTTTCTGATTCTTCAAGATGTTCCTAAGGCTAATAAAAAAAAAATCAAGATTACATTTATTAGTACCGAATTAGTACTTTATACAGTAAAAAGTACCAAATATTTACTAAGATTCCAAATATGCACATCAAACAATAACCATGAGCGTCAGCCCATTGGGTTACACCATAAAATCAGTCAATAAGCTCAAAAAAAAACAGTCAAACTAAAGGTTAAATTATTTCATTGGACTCAACCGTAAGGCACATTTCGTATCATATGGCAGATCTAACAGAATGGAAGCATCCTTTAGTCATATGCACATGTTATATATACAGAGACTAAAATCTATACCATTAGGAGGAAAAACAACATCTACCTTGGATTTTCCTTTTCTGGCAGTATCAACTAGTGTAGGCACCAACAGTCTATCACCGGGCCCAAAAATGCTGCTAGGGCGTATGCAGCACGTTAGGAGCCCATTAGTCCCATTAGCTTTAATAACCAATGCCTCACCCTCGGCTTTCGTAGCTGAGTAATGATCATTAGGCTGAAAAAACCAATAGAACTAGTCTTATAACAAACACAAAGCCCCAGTTCTCACACTATACATTATCTATCTTTTCAAGTTCCAAGCGGAAAAACGCATGGTAATTTGTGACTTAAATAAAAGAAGAGTTGCTAAAGTGTATACCGAAGGTGTATAAGGCATTGTTTCGTCACCATTATGAATCCCATGAACGCCATCGAAAACCACGCTGGGAGAGCTGGTGTAAACGAGTCGCTTCACCTTCTGCTCCACGCAAGCATCGATGACATTCTTGGTCCCTTACATAAGAAAGATATCAGCTAGATTCGAACAAGCAAATACGCAGAAGTGTGAGATTCACCTTGCACATTGACGGAATGATGAAGCTGGTAATTGTTAATGGAGGAGTTTGGAGCAGCCATGTGGAACACAACCTCAACTCCTTCTAATGCTGCACTACTCGTAAAACCAACATTAGAAAGTGCGCGCGCCAGAGAGAAATGTTGCTACAATTGAGAGAGAAGAGAAGAGGTTGATCACCTTTTAGGACTTGGGCTTTGTCGCGAAGATCGAGGGTGACGTATTGGGCCCGGCCGGAGTGCAAGGCCTGGCCGAGAAGCCCCAACTGTTCGGCGGGCTCGAGAACAATGCTGTCTCCCAAATCGGCGATGCGAACGCAGTATTCGTTGTGCCGGATTAGCATTTCCACCAAGTGCCGGGCGGCGAAACCCCTTCCTCCGGTCACCACGCACCACTTGTCTTCAGCTGCCATGGTCAAACAGAAAGCTCACCAGATTCGAATAGCAGATCCACAGTTACACACGACAGTGTGGGGAAGTAATAAAGAAGTGAAGGCTTGTCTTTCTCCTACGTGGAAAAAACGCACACAACACAAATTGGGCCTGAGATTGGGCCGGGCAAGGATGGGTTTGGCCCAAACAAAACATATATTTCAATCCCTTCCCGCTTAAAAATTTGAAATGCGCATCATATTTGTTTCAAGTTCTGGCGCAGAGCAGAGAAGAGTGATTTTCCACAATGAATTGGGACGAGAACGATGAATTTGAGATCCCTCTTACTCAAACGGCGATGAGTTTTCACGCGCTCGCTTCCGTCGATAACAATCAACGGCCATTGAAGAAACCTAAATGCAAAACGACGGCGCTTCGTGGCAGTGGCAAGGAGAACGTCCGACCCGGCGAGGGTTCCGAAATTGAGAACTGCAGCTTGGATTTCATTCCTTCCACCATAGATTGCGTTTCGGTTTGCAGCGTTCAACGCTCGGAACAAGAGGACAGTGGTTCTTCTTCAGCGTCTTTGTCGGAGCTGAAACAGAAGGGGGATTATCTTCGCAACTCGATAGAGTCGAAGCTGATGGTTTCGACAACCGGCGCGCTTTACGCTGCAGATACAGATTCTGATTCGGAGCTCGGTCTGTTGATGGACTTGTGCGACGAGTTGGAGGAAGTAGATAGTTTCGTTCGGTGTCCCCTGTGTGGTGTTGATATTTCGAATTTGACCGAGGAAGAGCGGCACCTTCACACCAATAATTGTCTTGACAAAGAAGATAACGTGAGATTCACGCCCTTTGCACAACGGTACCACCGTTCATGGTGATTGAAACGGGGAACTTTATCATTTCAATTCTATTATAAATTGTGAAAATGCTGTGCAGGTTGCGGTTCCTGAAGATGAGAAGGGTGCTCAACATGTGCCAAAAGTCGCTTCTGTTGTTGATTGGCTTCACGGGCTCGGTTTGGGAAAGTATGAAGTGCTTTTCGTTAGGGAAGAAGTTGATTGGAATACCTTGCAATGGCTCACAGAAGAGGTTTACTTATGGCATTTACTTGGTTTCATTCAGTCCATTATTTTAGGTTCATAATAACCCCTGCCACATATGTGCTTGAATTTATAGGTTTTATTAGTTCAGTGTTCTTTATTTATGCTTTGAAGAATTGTTTGTTTGATTTTTCAGCTTTAGGTAAAAAATTGGAATTCGTAGTTGTTATTCTCCTCTCCCCACTAATGGGATAAGTAGTTACTTTGCAATTTGGTGCCTAGAGTGTTTATGGATACCACTTAACTTAGTGAGGTTGTGTTATTGGAAATATGAGATATCTTTGGTTTTGTTTTTGGGTATCCGAAATGTACTACGCTTTGTCTTTATTAAGTGTTTGTCTATTTACTTTGTTGTTGAGCATTCATGTTAGCCAATGTTTTTTCTTCCTTCTGTATCTGCAGGATCTCTTAAGCATGGGTATCACTGCACTTGGGCCCAGAAAAAAGATATTTCATGCCCTGTGTGAACTAAGAAAAGGAGATGCCGCTACAAATGAGAAACAAGAGGATGCGTTGGCGGAGCCTAGAAGGATTAGAAACCAGAAAGTCAAATTAAAGCATGACAAATCTGAAAGAAAAGCTGATGGCTCTATTAAACCAGCGGCTAACAAATTAATTACCGAATATTTTCCGGGGTTTGCTTCCAAAGAAAAGAAAGTTTCTGCATCTCCTGCAGAACAAAAGGAAATGAAAAACAGTGCCTTGAATTCTGGTCGTAAGCACAAATCAAAAAATGTGACAGCAAATAGAAAGCTCCGTGATGTTCCCAAATGGTGTTCTGTACAAGGAACGCCTTTTCGAGTGGTAAAGAGTAGTTTAAATGATACATGCGTATTTGACTTGATTTAATGTATATTGCCTTCATGTATCCATTTACGACTCTGGAAATATCCTAGCCGGAAGGAAAGCCTTTTCTAAATTTTCTGAAAAAAGGAAAAATCCTTGTTTTTAACATTCAAGTTTTGTTTTTGATTCATTGTTGTCGTAGAAAAGGGTTTTTTCTTCTGTGCTGCTTGGTAAAGTAACTGATTTCAACATCCTTTCAAATGCTTATTGGCCAGTTGGACGACTATTTTCAAACTGAGCATACACATCAATCACGTTTCATGTTGACCTTCTGAACTAGGAAAAGAAAACTGAAGAAAATGACCAAAATATGTATGCAATATTGATGCCAATAAATTATGAAGTTAACATCTAAGAAACTTCTGCTATTCTATCACCATTATCGCTCTATCAAGTCTTGATGTAGGTCCGAGTGTTTGACAAATACATTATTATATGCAGGATGCTTTCAAATATCTCAGAGGAGATTGTTCCCACTGGTTTCTAACACACTTCCACTTGGACCGTAAGTCTACTTCTGCATGTTAACAGTTAATCTTTATCATACAACAATTTCAGTGTGAGTCACTGTTTTCATGCTCCAAACGTTTTTATTTGTATATCTATTCTATAAATATAAATATAAATTGATTGTTGTGTTATATTTATGATATGTTTCAATCTGGGTAACTTTTCGTTAACTTAAAGTGTTGTTTTCATGAAATTTACAGTTTTGAATATAGCTTTTGACACTAAGTAGTGATCCTATTTAGTAGGACCTAGTATTGTTAGCTCTTAGTAGATTTGATTTATCAGTTGACACACGGATCTCCAACAAATGGTTAGCTTAATAAGTATGAATAATTGTTTGGTATGTTTTCTTTACCAATGCTTGACTTTGGTCATATAATTTAGATATACAATTACTGTGGAAATCACATATTCACAGTGGGAGATCAAAGACGTTCATCATGAAAAACAATTTAGTAACGAAGTAGTTTTGGTGCTTACTTGATACGTGGAAGTGCATTATTGAATGTGTCATAAAATTGTGGATTCTGTTTTCTTCCCAACTACATTTGGGTGTTTTGGTGTTTGTATCCGAAAAAAGTTAGAGTTTCAGATCACGTTAAATTGGAGACATTGGTTTAAACTACCAAATAAATAAATAATGGAGTTCCTTGTGTGCCGCTCCTTTTAAGTGGATTATTACCATCAGAGTCAAACTTTTACAAGTGACGCCTTGGCTGTTGTTTCTCATTTGTGATCACGTTACATTGCAGATTATCAAGGTCTTACCAAGTCATTCAATCATGGAAAGATTTATTGCTCCTCTGTTACTGCTAGACTAGTAAATACGAACATTGGAATTCCATATGATAAATTACATGTTTTGCCTCTGAACCAAAAGATTGAAATAGCTGGTGTTGATGTGACTTGCTTTGATGCCAACCATTGTCCAGGTTCCATACTCATACTCTTTCAACCTCCAAATGGTAAGGTGTGGCTTGGATTGACTTATGAGCTTATTTATTATTTTGCAGTTATCCATCGTTATGTTAAAATAGATTAATAATGACTAGATGTTTTCCTACTAGGCTGTGCTGCACACGGGTGATTTCCGGTTTAGCGACGAAATGGCAATCAATCCTTTACTCAAGACGTGTCCTATCAATACTTTAATTCTTGATACGACATACTGCAATCCACAGGTTAGTCTAATATTAATAATGGAGTCATCTGTCATAATGACATGAATATGTGAGCTTTTGTTTCGGAACCTGGCCTCCATAAATTTATTTGTTGTTCAATAACAGAATAAACTAATAATGGAGAAGCACATTACAGTCCAGCTACTCGAGATTAAGACAAAGTGGAGTTTTCTAAAATCCATGTCATTTCTATAGTTTATTTAGGGGCCTGGATTCTGACATGGCAATTTATTGTTGGCTTGGAAGTGGCAATGTGAAATATCTTACCAAATTGAGAAATAATCACTTTATTTTTGCTTGCTTCTTGAAAAAGCTTTTGAAATATGAGATTGTTTCTATACAAAGTAAAAAGTTCAGTTTGGTTCATTTTTAGTTCGAGAAAGTTGCTTTCAGGAAAAAGTAGTTCGTGAAAACTTTTTTTAAAAGGTTATCCAAAGAAACTGGCGAGTTTGAATTATTGAGTAATAGTATGCCTAATATCGCTTGTCATTTGAATAAACTAATACTAGCTTACTTACAAGCATGTTTGACAGAGACGGTATTGGCAATTTGCTACAGAAATAAGTTGGTAGTACTATCAGAAGATCGAGTATGCAAGCCTAGAGTAGTGGGGGTAGAATTTTTACTTTTTGATTATAGTGGTGGTTAAAATCCTCCACTGTGTTTACTGAAAATATTTTATAAAGTGTTGTTTTTTGACAGTTCTAAATCTTTAATGTTTAAACTATTAATAAGTAAATTAATTTTAAACTGATGGAAGGATATTTTGATTCACTCTAAAATACATAAATAATTAAATTTAATTCTTTTGAATATAAAAGACTGAAAATATAATTCAGTCTAAACTAAATGAAAAAGAGACAAAATGCAACAAACTTTGACCTTTTCCTAAGTCTTTTCTCCAAAAACACGAGTACATCCATTTCTCTAATAATCTTTGCACATAGTTTATACAATCACTGAATTACATTCAGTTTGTTAAAATCAGTTCATAACTTAATATACTTTTTTCCTTTTAATCTTAATAATAATAATAATTCCTTTCAATATTTGTACTCTGTTTCATTGCAGTATGATTTTCCAAAACAAGAGGCTGTAATACAATTCGTTATTGATGCCATTCAAGCAGAAACTTTTAATCCCAAGACTCTTTTTCTGATAGGCAGCTATACCATTGGTAGGTTTGGGTAGAGTTGTGTTTCTGTGGTAGTATTGCCCCCATTACTAAAAAATAAAAAGATTTTCGATTTCCTCTTTCCGTCCCAATTTTCATTTTTTTTTTCAGGAAAAGAAAGAATATTCTTGGAGGTTGCTCGTGCGCTTAGTAAAAAGGTTCATGTGACTGCGGCAAAGTTGCGTCTTTTAAAATGTTTGGAATTTAAGGAGGAGGATATGCAGTGGTTCACTTCAAATGAACATGAAAGCAACATTCATGTTGCCCCTATGTGGACGCTCGCAAACTTCAAAAGATTGAAGAAAATATCAAGTCAATATAACGTGAGTGTTGCTGCTTGTTTTTCTGTCACATGCACTTTGCTAACTTTGTGGTATTTTTCGATGTAAAAGGAACATATCTTGATGTACGCATATAGGTTTATCGTATATACATCTAAGCCTCCAATAGATCCCTTCCGTGACTAATCATAATACCCTTTCAATCAATTGGCACTTTTTTAAAAATTAATTAAATTAGTTAAAAATAATAAAATTTGACAGTAATGTATATTATTTTTTCAAAATTATTTTTGTCATATTGAAACTTTGGTATCTGTTAGTACTAACATTCTCAAACCACACTAGAAGAGTGTAACTGTCATTCGTTTATGAATTTCTTTTGGTAAAAAGATGTCGATTATGGTTATTGTAAGAAGAAATAATTAATACATCATTCAACTACATACATACAGAGATATGTTATAGAAAGAGACAACAAATTTTATTAAAAGAATATTATAGATAGGACGGAAGGAGTGATATTCATACTTTGATATAATATTTCTTGAGAGCTGTTCCATGATTGAATATATTGGTGGCTGGGTTGTACAGCTTTAGAGGGGGATGTTTATACTGAATTAGATTTGTCTTTTAACTTGAGTTCTACGCTTCTGATCATCGGATGCATTTTCTTTAATTAGGATCGGTACAATCTTATAGTTGCGTTCTCTCCCACTGGTTGGTCGTTTGGCAAAGGTAAAAAGAAATCTCCTGGAAGAAGATGGCAGCAGGGTACTATTATAAGGTAACGCTTTAATTTCCTTCATTACTTTCTTATTTTATTAAATACTTCTGGTCAGAATCTTGAATCATATAAATGGATTAGGTCCTTCAGAATCACTTATCGATCTTTTTTGTACTTCTGGTCAACAGAGTTTGTTTTACTAAAACCCTGGTCTCATCAAGACATTTTTGAGTTATATTCACTACCACATTTAGTAGGTGTGCACAATGGTAGTTGGCAGGCTCACGTTCTTTAAATTTTTACAACTATTAACTAATCAAAGCTTTCCTTGTTTATCAGGTATGAAGTACCTTACAGTGAGCATAGCAGCTTTACAGAACTCAAAGAGTTTGTAAAACTTGTATCTCCTGGTAACATTATACCAAGTGTGAATAACGATGGACCAGAATCTTCTGATGCAATGATTTCTCTACTGTTATCTTGATCTGTTAACCGAAAGGGTTTAGTCTGCTGTTGCAATGTGGACTGTATGAGGAGTCTTAAATAAAGGTTTAACGAATTTTGCCAGCCTTTTCTGAATTTAAGGAAGACCTTAGTGTGCTTGAGTTTTCGATAAATAAAATTTTGGAAACTAGCACGGTAGATCACTTTTTTAGAGGCACACTTAATTTTTTTGGTTTGCCAAAAGATTAACTATTAAAAGATGACAAAGTGTCAATACTCGGTACAACCGTTCATCATACTTATATCCAGTAGTCTCGAGGTTTATGTCAACTGTGATCTAAATCTGAAGTGAGTGCCATTAAGACAGATAGGTGATCTTTTAATCCAGAAGCTAAGCAACCCACTGATCTTCCTGGACAAGGTTGTAGCTTGTGAAATTGTTGCACAGAAGTTATTGTTAAAGAAAGGCCCCTTGTAATTGCACTTTGGATTGTGTTTTTATCATCCCATTCAGAGAATTGACCATTGTTAGAAGTGAGTTAATGTAACCAATCACGGATTTGGTTAAGTTTCTTTAAAAAATATTACAACTTTTATTACCGATTGAAATTTAACTAGATCCACTAAAACCTTGGTTCATGTGATAAAAAAATAAACATTTTGAGGCATTCCAACGACAATTCAACATAATTAAAAAAAATAAGATTGTTTAGCGCAATTAAAAAAGAAAAGGATGTGAGAAATATACATGATCCACATGTTTGGTTCTGCTTTATAGCTCTCGTTCTTTTTTATTATTTTTTTTCTCAAAATTATTATTTTTTTATTCATGAGTTCTTTTCTTTCTCTACTATGTACCACTTCTAATTCTAATCATAGTTGGATTGATTTTTGAGATTATTTAAATTTTATTAAGATGTTATTTAGAATTATCATTTAGTGTGTTTAATATGCATGTTAATATTATCATTTACAAGTATTATTAAATATATACATTATATCATGGTCATTATATGCATATGATGATTTTTTTTACAGTTATTTCATAATTTGGAATTTGGTTACAATTTTCATATTAGAGAAAAGACATACTTAAGAAAAAAAAAACATAATTAAAAAAGTTGCAATTTTTTAAATTAAGTAATCCAACCCCCTTAACCCCACTATCTTGGGTCGAACAAAATTAGTTCTTTTTTAAATATACCAATAAATGAGTCGGGTTGGATTGACCAATAGACTAGCCTATGTTTTTTTAGCACTATTATATATCTGAATTTTCACACATTTTTTTCTTAAAAAAGTAAAATTTGAAAGAAAATTTAAATATTTTAAAACTATTTATATGATAAATTTTATAAATTATTAAAGTAAATTTATTAATATTAATAAAATAATTAATAGATATTTCATTGATGATAAATTTATGTATTTTAAAAAATAATCAATATTATTACTAATATCTATAATTAATTATTACTAATATCTATAGTCAATATTATTACTAAATATAAATTAATACTATTACTTGTTAATTTTCGTTTTGAATAAAAAATATTATTATTAAGAATAATTTCTACAAAAATTAAATATAAAATTTGAGTAGTAATAATGGATACTGAAGTTACTTTTTTTATTATAAAAATATATGTATACATTAGTAATATAATATTATTATTCAAAGAAAAGCAAATTTTGTAATCAATCATTTATATAACAACATTAAATAATTTTTCATTAGTAATTAAACTGTGAATATAATATAATAAAAAATAAATGAAATGAATTAGATAAAAAATACAAACATATATTTTGCTTGAATGTAACACAAGAGACAGTTGTGTGTTATAAACATAAAGACTTCCCATAAGTCTCAATGTTAAGAAATGTATTTACACATAGAATGTACTGAATAAAATACGTTCACTTTGTACTTTTCACAAAAAAAAAAAAAAATGCTATAAAGCTGTAACATCGTATTGTTTAAACATTTTTTCTTCTTCTTTTTGCGTAAACAAAAAGAGAGTGATGCTCAGATATACCATTGCAGAGATGAAGATGACAACGGTGGGATCATGGGTTCGCTTGGTGTTTAAAACTTCGGAGTTGAGGTAAAGGTGAGAGATCCCACTTAACTTTTTGTATATTTGGCATTCTTAGAGATTTTAAGCAGAGGAAAAGTTATTGGCTTTGACAAGAATCTTGGTCTTTGACGTGACATAACTAAGCAATCTATTACTACAATTTTTTTCTAATTTGGGTTCAAATTTAAGGATAGGTTCATGAGTTCTTCACTACAGACTTGTATTCTTGGAGGAGAAATTTGCTACAGAAATAAGTTGGTAGATGTTGTTTTTTCATCTTTGGACCCAACTTTGTGCAAGATGACCTTGCAATAGACTTAAAATACATTCTTTTTAGAATACGCACTTTTTACTTAAAAATACAACAAAGTATAAAATATAAAATATTTAAAGTACACCGTCTTTTTAAATATAGAACAAAAGAGATGTTTTATATACTTAAAATATGTTTTGTCTTAATATTTCTTTTAATTATTTATCCATTATCTTTAATATTAAAATTATTTTTTCTGATTTATTTTAATTTTAAATATCTATAATCTTATTATATTAGATAATTTTATAATAGATATATGTACTATTAAAACTCCTTTGGACTACTCTCCACGTGTCAGACGACCAAACACGGCAACACATATATCTCGAGATGTAAAAGAAAATAAAACTTATTTGTTAGCAGAATTAGAAACAAATTAAGATATTAATATTAAAAGATATTGATAAATCAAGGATTAAACAAATATTAGGAGTCAATTAAGGTCCACGAGAATTTGGGCATGTGACCCATAAGACAAAGTTTCAATTACAAATCTAAAAATAGAAGAGTACACAGACCACAAGTAACTTAATTCTGGTTTAATAAAATCTAAGAATACTTAGATTGCAAGAACCCTTTCCGAAATCGAGAAGAAGATGCAGGATTGACCCACCTTGTAATAACAAGATCTATATAAATTTCATACTTAACATTCATTTATTATTTAGTGGAAAGAAAAGAATAAATCATTCGTAATTATGATTTATAAGACACATAATGAAATATATAGTTTTATGTTCTTCATATATAGAGAGATTGAATAAATGTCTCATGATAAGGTGATTTAGTTAAAAAAGTTATAAATCCAATTTTTTATAATGATCAGAGATTATACTAGACTTTCTATACATTTATTCCTACTCTATAAATCCAGATATTCTTGGATTGAAAGATAACAGTGTGAAAAATATAATATTTATTTTATTATATTTGACAACTTGTTTCTATGTTTGTATGAAAAGAAACGGCATAGTTGTGATCATTGTGAAACATGTAATATGAACAATTTCGTGTCAACTTTTGTGTGGGAAGTTGTTCAAAGTCCTCTCTTAAAATTCCTTCTTAGGAAGGGACAACACCCAATACTTGACCGTTGAATGTTTGAGAATGGGAAACGAAGTGATGAAGGAACAAAAGAATAAATGTAAAAAGTGAAAATTTTAAACACATAAATTTAAATGTTATTACTTTTTAAAAAGAACATGTTAATTATGAATACACACATGATGTCATTATACCTTTAGAAAACATTTGAATAGCGTTAAAATAAGTATATTTTATCATATATCTAATTATGTTTTTGCTTTTAATTAAATTTTACGAAAGCGCGATTTCAAGAAATTTTAAAAGAAAAAGAAATTTCATCGAGTTGCAGAATGAAGATTCTAGCGTGTATAATTTGAAAATTATATTTAATATATGAATAAAAAAGATAGATATATGAATAAGACTTTTGAATTAAAATAAATTATTAAAAAAATCTTATAAAATAATGTAACATAATGAAATTCATGTAAAATGAGATCTGACTTATATATCTAAATCTGACATCAGCATAATATTCTGATTCTGAGTGTTAAAATAGAAAACATTAATTATTTTTTTTCAGTTTAAAAATATTATGCATTTATTTATGAAAAGGAAAATTGTGAGAAGAGTGGTGTTTTTTTGGAAGTAAGATGAAGTATGGTTGAAGGAGTCGGAAAGAGAAGAGAAGAAAGGACTCAACGCAGTTAACACCAGTCAACGACAAACCCAAATATTTTTATAACTTTTCTTGCGTATATAATTTTTTTTTCTCAAAATTTTCAGTCACGTACGTAGTACTATTTTTAAAGTTCTCCTGTTTTTTTAAATTAATATAATTTTTTGAGTGATAATATTCTTAAATCACATCTTACATTTGTTAATTATTTGTGATAATGTCATTTTTATTAATAAGTTAAGTTTAACTGATAATTACTAATAGTACACATAATTCATTATTATCATCAATTTGATGAAAAACAGACTATATTAACCAACTTTCTTTAAAATCAAAAAATAAAATTGAAAAATTATTATAATATAAGAAAAAAATATAAGCCCTTTCATATATCCTTTACTGTGAAAACTAACAAATTCTCTCATAATATAAAAAATAATGAGAACGAGGGATCAATTATTCGGAATTAATTGTCATGTAAGGGTTATTGCTGGAAAAAAAAATGGAAAGGAAATAGGAGGGTGTTAGAAATGGAGTTTCTTCGGAACCATATGTTCTAGGTGATAGATACTCACATAATTTTCCAAACCAAATTCCTTTTTTTTATTAAGTGCAACAAGTGAAAGTGCTGAAAATAGACTCTAAATTGACTATTGTGTATTGTAGTTATCCCTACTCACTTCTCCAAACCCTAAATGATATCTTGTAACTAAGGAAAAGATTACTAGCAATTTCCTCAATCTCCTTAAATAATTACAGATTGAAATAGTGTTTCAAAACACAAGTTGTACTTTTACAACAGTTTTTTTTCTTACATATGTTATTTTATAAATTGAGACTTATATTACACTGTGGTAATAAATTCTTCATATTTATCCGTTTATTTATTATAATAACAAGGAGTAAATAATGGCTGTCTATTTATTTTTCATATAAATAAAACACAATATTGAGAGAAGTTAAGAAGGATTTTATAATTGTTGTGGTTGCCTGTTAATAATCACAAATGAAACAATTATTAAAGTTTCTATATATTATTCTTATTAATATGATAAATACTAGGAAGAAACAATTTGTGGATAAGCATGGTTGTCTTTACTTTTTCAAGCAGAAGTATGAATTATTGTTATAACATAAATTATAAATTTATTTTCACTTATTCAGCATCATTAACAATCTCGCTTAGAGCGATTTAATTAATACGAGCAATGCTAGACATTGCCATAAGTTAAAGAAAAAAAAAAAAAGATTTTCAAAATATATGACAAAACATATTAATTGCATTCTTACAAAAAAAATATTTATTATATGTATTCATAAGTTGTGGTGAGTTTTGTGAGATTACATATTGTGTGAGCATTACATGTAATCATTTATTAAGATCGATCCATAAATAAATTGTTCGCAATTGAATACGCTAGGATCCTTTTCAATTTATGAATGACATCAATTTTCCTTTTTTCTCCTCTCGATGAATATATTATTGTCATATTTATAATTAAATCACTAATAAATCAGGAATTATTGATAAAAATTAAACCCAGCACTTTTAAATGTGCTCAATCTTAGTAATTTATTTACAAAGCAAACTCAAATTGATGGTAAAAACTAGCATACCTTTTCATCACACGGTATTGTGAGCTAAGATTCTCCACTTTATTGCTCAATCATTTACTAACACATCAGAATTAATGTTCCCAATTAATAACTAAAATTCAGTGAGAACATTACATCCTGTTCATTTTACAAAATAAAATTCCCAATTATAGAATTAACAACTTCTCAAGATTAGGGCTGTTCAGTTCAATCATTATATATTTGTTATATATTTATGATAAACCTTATACACCTTTCTTTCTCCACAAAAATCATTCAAAGATTGTATCTCAATCAACAATCAATTAATCTATTAATATTCTTGTTGCTTGTGCTACACATTTTTTTTAATAAATAACTATGTCAAAAGTTTGCATATTTTAATTTATCTTTATAAAATTGACTTCTAAAATAAAGTTTATATCTATTTATATATAATAAGTTGACTTTATTTAAAATTAATATAGAATCTCAAATAAATGAAATTACACAGATGAATAAGTGAAATTAAACTATCAAGCGACAAAACTTTACATACTATGTTTTCAACCAAATATCACTGCTATATATATTAAAATAAAACAATGGTTCCTTAGGGAAAAGGATTTCTAACTTTGTGAGTAGTTAACAATATTTATCAAATCGTATTTAGTGCCGTTCCAATCCAAGTGTTAAATTCATAGCTTATCATATTAGAAATTGGTGTCGCCAGCTTAATTCATAGAGTGAAAGACAAATAAGAATTAAGACATGCTGTTCTGTTTAGATATTGATTTGTAACAAATTAAAAATAATAAAAGTAACTACAGGTATTCCCATGTAACTTACAAACATTTTCTACCAAAAAATAGGAAACCCTAATTTATATATGTTTGATTTTTTTAAAAGAAAAATATCTAAACCGTAACATTAACACAGTCAAGGTAACTTCCTTTTTCCCAAACAAGTATAAAAGTATAACCAGATTGAAGATGATACAAGATGACTGGTGAGAACTAAATATATGAATATATATATATATATATATATTAGCAGTTACCTATAATAGAAAAAAAAGACAGATCGAAGATTATATAATATAGAAATCCCTAGCAATGAATAAAGAACAAGCGCAAGTAAATCATATACTAGTGTTAATATACGTATGATGTACATACAGATCCCCAATGTTCTTATTACCTACCCTTTTCATATCTGCAAATACTTACTTAGAACACACACTAAAATCAACTACTTTACTGTCATACGATTGTGCACAGCAAAATTAAGCACTAGAAATCCACAAAGATTTAATTTTACAGAGAAATGAGGACGGGCGACAGAATACATCACAGAGTAATGGCATGTGTGTACTTAGGTATAAATATATACTTGTAACAGTATACAAGAAACAACCTATAAAGTACAAATATTTTATTGCCAAGGGAAAACATAAGACAAGATCTATGGATGCTAGGTAGCCTGTGACAATCTATGGAATAGATGGCACTCGAAAAACCTAGTCTCTAGTCACATGGATAGGCATATACTTAATTATGGTAAGGGATATATGGTCTGACAAAAGCCTGTCATGTCCTACCCTGTCCTTGCTATTGTTATTTGGAAACAACACATATATATATTTTTATATACAAAGACTAAGGATGTGTTTATTTATACATATCAAAAGTTCCAATTCCAAAGGAATGATTGGTGAGAAAAGGGATCTTCTTCGGCTTCAATGAATTCTTGGTAACCCTCAAAAGGAGGTGGGGGTGGTGTGGAATACAATAACTCACCTGAAGTTGAGTGCATGTTGTGTAGCTCAAAATAGAGATCATAGTCGGATGCAACGGGAAAAACTTCGTTGGAGTAATCAAACTCTTTCAAGAATGTCCAATCCATGTCCCCATGGTCCACTTGCACCGTTCCATCACATTCATGCATAGTAGTAGAACACGACGAGGCAGTGGTGGTGGAACTACTCTCTGCTATGCTGTCAGATTTACACAACACATTCCCACCAGCACGTTGAGATTCTTGTGTAAGAGGTTTTAGTAGTAACGGGTCCTGGTTTGCAAACCTAGCAGCAACCTCTTGAATCTCCTGTGGGGTAAGAGATTGTGGAGGAGCCAGAGCCACATTGGCGTCGATGGTGCAAGGAGTGTTGGGGAAGTTGAAACTGGCATGGCGACCACGTAGACAGAAAAGGGCAGCATCGAAGGCTCGTGCTGCTTTTTCAGGAGAGTCATAAGAGCCTAGCCATATACGTTCACGGCTATTGGGAAGTCTGATTTCAGAAACCCATTTCCCCCACTTTCTCTTTCTCACCCCTTTGTATAACTTGTGGTCAGTCTTAGAATCAGTGACATGCTTCTCCATGTCCATGTGTGTGGTTTTGAATGAAATGGAATTGGCGGCTGGAAAGGAGGAGGAGGAAGTGGTTATATATATGACTATGTGAGGTAGGTTTAGGGTTAGGATTTTGATTTGGATTTGGATTTGAGTTTGAAGGTCTAAGCATGAAAACGTGTTGATCGGAAGGAGCGTAAAAGGAGTGTGAGAGGCATGGAGAGGATGGGTCACGCCCAGTGCATCGAGGTCTGAGACGACGCGGTAGGGCCAGCTTTACTTTGTTGTACAAGTCTAATCCAATAATAAATAAATATATATATATATTGTTTTGAGCACGTCGGTGGATATTGTAGAGTACGACGTTGACAAACAAATTAACATGGCTCAACTTTGTTTGTTTTGAGCTCATGTTGTTGGTGGACCACACACTTCACACAGTGCCACTGCCACTTAATTAATCCAGGATTAATCACACTGCTTATTCTGGGCCATTTATCCATTATCTCTGCAAACACTATATCAACGGGCGGCGACAATCCATTTTGTAATTCGGTTATGATTCACCTAGTTTTCTGTAGTAGTGGTATAGGATAATAGCTTTGGATATATAGGATAGGTAGTAGTAGTTATTTTTATGATGATAGTGAATTAAAACTTCTAGGTCAATGCATTGAATGTTTTCTTTCGTATAACACATAATTTGATGTTTTTATTAATCAAAGTGGTGAATATGTATAGAGAACTCTTATTAACAAATGACGATTAGTAATGATTAGGGAAAGTTGTTTTTGACTTATACCCTATCAACGTTGACGGGGAAATTGTATCTAATAAACACTACTTTAATTTTTTTATTTACAATAAAGTTGTATTGTATTAGGGCACTACTTAAATTTAGAAGAGTTTAAATTCAAATATGTATAAAGGACACGATTTTAGTGTATTTTAATTAAAATAGAAGTCGCGTACCTGAGAAAACATACTCTAAAAATGGTGAAAAATAAACTCCTTCTCCATACATGATTTTAGCTTGAACTCTGTTGAATTGAAATCATGCCTTTTGCACAATTTAAATGTAAATAAAAAAAATTAAGACTAATTAAAATTGTATTTACTTCACATAACTTCTGTATTAACACTTCAATAATGTAATTCAAAAACTATTTCACTTAAAAATTGTCCAAGTCCTGATTTGCTAACAAAACTTCTTCATATTATGTTGATATAATTTTGGCTTTTTTTCCATTTTGGTGTACTTTTCAATTTTAATTCCCAAAATAGATAGAAAAAAATTTATTTACTAAAATGGGCAAATTTTGCCAGCTAGATAAGCATAATTTCAAACTGGTCAAAATAGAAGTGACATGCTGGCGATTTCAATTAATAACATTAATTAAAATCATTTCTATCTCTACAATCATTTTTTAATTATTTGATATTATGATTATTAGGTTTAACAATTAATAAAAAAAATTATTATATAATAATAATTAACAAATAATTTTTTAATTATTTAGCACTATGTTTGTTACTTTAACAATTAAAAAAAATTAATAATAATAATAAACAAAACTGTAGTAAAAAAAATTAAGACATACAAATTTATTTTAAATTAAAACAAAATAACATGATGATAATAATAATAAAAATAATTCATATAAATTTAATAATAATTATTATTATTTTTAAATTAAAATAAAATAACATAATAATAATATAATTAATAATAAGTGAATTTAATAATAATTATTATTTTTTAAATTAAATTTGATTGAAATTATTCTTATTATTATTTTTATTTAAATTAAATCCATATGAATTTAATTAAAATTATTCTTATTATTATTATCATTATGTTATTTTATTTTAATTTAAATAAATTTGTATCTCTTAACTATTCATGTTATAGTTTTGTTAATTATATAATAATAATAATTATTATTATTACTATTATTAATTATTATTATTATTATTATTAGTTATTTTGTTAATTGTTAAACTTAAGGATTATAGTATTAAATAATTAAAAAATAATTGAAGAGAGAGAAACAATTTTAATTAATGTCATTAATTGAAATCGTCAGCATGTCACTTTTATTTTGACTAGTTTGAAATTATGCCTATCTGACAGAATTTGTCAATTTTGGTAAATAATTTTTTTCTACCCAGTTTGGAAATTAAAATTGAAAAATATATCAAAATGGGAAAAAAACCTCCATATTTATAATTTAAAAAAGTACATAAATTTAAAAACAATACTATTTTCCTTAAAAAAACATCATTGATGCGGGTACTTTAAATCAAGAAAATTTATGAGAAAGAAATAGAACAGTGCAAATGATATTGTCAAAAACTTTTGATCTATAAAGATTTGCCCGTACAGTATTCATAATTTGGTAGTGTGAATTATAGATTGGTCGGTTCAAAAACGTTAAGGGCATATTAGTAGTTATAAGTTGCAAAAAGATGGAAGGAGTCAATCGATCTTTATCAAGATAAAAGAATGCTTGTTGTCTTCTTCATTATCTTTCTTTTTTATGTCACCGCTTTCGGAACGTGATCCCATTAACATCATTTGACCCGGCCGTTTAAAAAATTATGAAAACTAGAATAACTTATTCAAAATAAAGCCATTTATTTATTTAAAAAAAAAACAAAACAAGAGCTTAAATTACTTAAGAGAGATTTTACTTCTTTGTTGTGGAAATCAATTGACATTTTCTCTTTTTCATAATTCTCTTCCTAATTGGAGAAGTTATACAATCCTATGTGATTCACATGGGTGCGTTTAGCAGTAATATACAGTTTCACGTGGAGTGGGATTGGATATATATAATTTCTTATATAGGTTATTCTAGACATTCTATATTAGATATATATGGATTTAAAAAGTTGGAAATTTTCTATTTCAGATTACAACAAATATAAAAAGTAGATATACAATATATTTTGGTTTTTAAAACTAATGTTGTATATTGTATTCTTGATTAAATCGGCATAAATGACACTTTCTTACATTTCTTATTGACGAAAATTAATTTAGAAAATGACATACTACATCAATTCAACTCACAATCAATGTGTGGTATATCATTGCCAACAATCAATGTAAAATTTATTCCTTTTAAATGATAATAATAGTAAAATAATAGTTTGATTTATCCCAAATTTCACTTATAATTACATAAATTTGTAGAAACCAGGTAAAAAATATATATTCTTTTCAGCTAATCAATTCAAAATTTTTCTTAAATCATTTTTAAAGCAGCGCAAATGAGTAAATAATAAGACGTGGATGCATATCAATTATTCTAAAACGATGTTATTAAACTGCAAGAGAGATGAAATAAAGATTTATTCTCTAACTATATGAATTAGAGTCGAAAATGCAGAAAAATAAGTTAATAATGATTAAAACTAAAAAATTTATAGAAAATGACATTTTTTATTTTTTTTCACCTAGATTTTATTGTATTAATAAAAAATTATGATAATAATATTTTTGAGTTTTCTATATTTTTTTTCAACTTTTAAGTTATCAACATCAAATTCTTTTATTAGTTTTTTTTAATCAAGTAACTCTATATTTAGAATGAAAATGGTATATATACAAAATACTAATTTAAAATTCTAACTAACACTACTATAATTACTAAAAATTTAATAATTTACAAAATAAAACCATAGAATGAGTTACGAGAGTTACTAGATGTGACAAAAATTATTTAAAATATATTATTATTGTATTGAAAAGTATTAAATAAATTTTGAAATAATATTGTTACATTAATTACTACATTTGAAATATAAACTTTTTCTTAAATTTATAATTATAATTTACATTATGTAAAAATATAGTTTAACAATTGATTTTAGTATAATGATGACAAAAGTTTTATGTTAGGATCATTATATCAAAATTTATATAGTTAGTATATTACGACAATAACTGAGGAGCCATCCACTTGATAAAAACAACAAAAACCTGACAAATTTTTTTTGACAGAAGTAATAATATTATATATAAAAAGTTATCAGTTGACAATTTTGTATTATATATAAATTTACATAATAACTCGAAAAACTAAGAGTATTATAAAATTGATAACAAGGAATGAGAATTTATAGGAAGAAAGAAAGAAGAGCAAACTGATGAAGTGCAAAGTTAATTAATTAACAAAATATCGTTAAACATATCAAAGCATATAAGACCTTAATGAATTTGAAAGGATATCCCACACACTGAATAACAGTGTCATCATTATTTTTTTTAGCCTTTATACTTTTGCTCTTTTTGCATACGGTGTAGTCGCATGTTTTTCTTTTTCTTTTTAAATGACTTTAAAATTTATTTACTATAGTGATTTATCAATTAAAATGAATTTAAAAAATTGAATTTAACTGTTGACTGTTGTATATATTTTCATTATAAAAACTATTCTTCCGTTTGACTAATATTCAAATATCTTTAGTTTATGTTTTCTATATTTTAGTGTTATTCTTTAATTATAAAAAATTAATAAATAAAGTATTCACATAAATTTAAGAAAAATACTAAAGGATCTTCACTGATATTCATGGACAAATTTTTATGATTATTAAGAACTGTTTTCCAATTCAAGTTTTCACATATTCATTAAATGAGAGAATAAATTATGATTAAAAAAATATTAATTCTAATTTTTATATTATTCTTTTATTTTACTTTACGACTATCACTCACATAAAGATTTGAGTCACAAAGCGATTTGGAAAATTATATTAGAGCTGTCTTGACCAACAACTAGGTAGTATAACACTTTAAAACTATACAAAGTGTTAGTCCAAAGAATTATGATATATAGTTGTGTGATTAAGGTTTTTATGTGAGAGATTGTCTTAAAAAGAAGATATTATGGGTGTAAACTAGTACTTAATAATTATTAGAATGTGCCGAGACATACAATAGAGAAACTCATATAGTATAGAGTGTGGATCAACTTTTTCTGAATTGAGTTGGGAAAAAATTTAAGAGAAAAAAATTACGAAGAATAATAATGTAAAAAAGTAGATAATGTACTATAAAAATGGAAAGACGAAATATTAAAGAATTATATAATGTGTACTTGATATGGGGAAGTTGTAGATTTTTTATTACTGTTATATGGTTTACATATTAAAAGTTTTTAAAAGTTATATAGTAAATGAGTATGTTTTAATTACAAAATACGTTTTTGTAGTTTATGTAATATATTGTAAATTACCAATTACTTTTCTTTTTAATGTTATTAATGTATACAATGTGTTAAAATGGTAAATTAAAATCATATTTTTTTTTTATTTTCAGTAAATTAACTTAGTTGAATTTTATATAATTGTGTAATAGGTAATAAAGAAGTTATGAATAGAAATTATGAATGTGATTATTATATCATGTATTAGATCTAAATTATATTCCATTTCAGTATTATTGATGATTGAGAGCCGATATTAAAACATTTTAAATATCTTCAAAAAAGTGAGATTACTAATAAATTAATATTAATTAAGAAATTATAATTGATACTTAGATATTTTGATTTCATGTTTAGCCTTTGGCTTTTATTAACATTTATGATTAGTTTAATTATGTTTTAATACAAGTTTTGATATTCATTAGCCTAGTTTATTATTAAAATATCTTTTGTTGACAAACTGGCATGCTCCGTGAAGTATATGTACAATTTCAAGTTCAGAAAGACATACCATCGAAATATTAAAAAAAAACACATATATAATATTATTTGGGGATCATAAACAAATTAATATGTCCCCCAAATTTACTTTGTTCCAACTTATTTTTCATTGAATGTTACATTGTTGGTATTTATAACCATTGTATTTTTTTTTCTTATATATTACATTGACTAAAAATCGATGTAATTTTTTTTTTTTTTTTAATTTTTTTTTTTTTTTTTTTTCTTTTAATATAAATTTTTTTTATTTTTTTTTTTTTTTTAACTTTTTTGTATCGGTAACATCTACATTAGTCTCTTATCTAATGTAAAATCTAGGAAATAACCAATCTTTTTTACGATATTGACGTGTTCATTAACAAAAAGATACAAATAATATAAAATAAAAAATACTATATATTAAAAAAATAAACATTTTTTTTAGAGTTATATTAAAAGAAAGTTGCTTCAGAATCAAATTTTAATTTAAAATTTTATGTAAATTTTATTTAATTTTTTAATCATTAGACGAGTGTAATATATAGGTTGGTAACATATTTTGAATAACTTTTTATTATATATTTTAATGTTAGTTAATATTTATTCAAAATTATAAAATTAATATAGATTCATTAATAGAAAGTGACATTAAGAAAAATTATAATCTTCAATCGTACAGAAGTTATTGAAAATTTTATCTTTAAAAGGTATTCCTGAAATTTATTTATTTTAAGATTATCAAATACCTTCCAAAATGTTTTTACCCCTAACTTCTAATGACCAAATGCGTTGAAAGCATTAGGGTTTCTTAAAAATAAGACTCACATATTGTTTGAAAATCTTGAACCGACCATAAAGTGAATAAATGGATCGGTTTACTAAATTAATGTAAATTAATCAAAATATGACATTCTCAATTTTGTAGATACAATAAAAGAAGTCTCGTTCGATTAAACCAACATGAAAAATAGTAAGATAATATAATATAATAAAATAAATTTTAGTTATATAGCCGCACACATAAAAGAGTAAACTAAATAATAATTAATATATATTATAATTATGCTTAAATGATTTTTCATTATGTCTTATTCAAAGAACTCTTGTGTAAAAAAATGCAAAAAATCCGTTCACTGTCTTTAAGTATGTGGTTAAGTTTTTTTTTTTTTTTTTTTTCAATGTGGTTAAGTAATAACATAATTTAGAAGTAATGAGTTTTGATTTAGTCTGTTCAATATTTTGTAAACATGAACCTTTATCAACTTAACCGTTATGCTTGATATTTTTATATATTAATCAAGTCTGCAAAAGAATTGTTCAGTTTAAAATAATTTAATACACATTAATTAATTAATTAAATTTATAGAACATAATTAACAATTTATTATAAATCAATATCAATTTTAGGATTATATGTCAATCAACGTTTAATTAATTTAAATTTCATATGGTATGTTTATCAAAATAGTATTACACTATTTATGAAATTTATTATGTAAAGTTTATTTTTCGGCAATGAATTAAATTATGAGCTCGATAATAAGCATGTATTGGTAATGTAGAAAAAACTTACATGTTAGCCAATAAATAAAAAAAACGTCTTATATGTTAGTTTAAAGATAATTATTCATAAATGCCATTAAATATATTATAATTACTTAGTAAATAAAAATGTAAGAAATTTCACTATTATAAATCGGGCATATTACTTGTTCATAATGTTTTAATTAACAATGTAATTCGCTTCACTCACAATATTTAGTCGTTCCCCAATAACACATCCACATGTATATTGTTCTTAATTTTTTCATCTGTCAGATACTACATATTTTAGATATAGGAGAAATTTTCACGCCGCTTTTGCTATAGTTCCTTCCATCACTATTTTATCATTGAATTTAAATTCGCTAAATTCATGATTTCTGAACTTTGATTGATCGAGACAACAGAATTGTGTTCAACCTTATGCTGTTAATTTTCACATCTTGGTGATGCCAACATGTCAAAAATCACTACCGGAAAAATCTATGGCACCAAAAAGGTTTCAGAATAAAGTCACAAGCAAACTAACAGAGAAACGTGCACTTAGGTTTGTGAGTCCAGTTCTATGCAACCATGATTGGTATAATTCTTATTGCATGTTTTATGCATGTGCTCATCACCATTTATATGTTAGGACATTTAGAAAAAAAGTAAAAAAAATATATATATATATATATATATACAATTCTTATTATATCAAATAATTTTTTTTCTTACACTATATTTAATAGTCTCATATTATTTATAAATTGAGACTAAAATTTGTTTAAATACATTTTTTCTCTTAATAATTAGAGATATTTTTAAAGACAAAATTATAATAGAGTTTTGAACTTCAAAATATATAGTATTATGTAGTCATTATGATATCATTATAGATGGAAACATGATGACTTTCTTTTAGAATCTTATTCGCTTACATATTTCTTCCTTAATCCTAAAACTTATCCTAAAAACGTAATAATAAAATAAATTTTAAATGATTATATTAATTTATAAATTGTATATAATAAATTTATCGTTCCAATAAATAACATGGTATGCTTTATTCTTAAAATTGAATTGTTTTGAATTTATTAGTAAAATAATTTATTAGTATATCATGTAGGACAACTTTAATAAAAAAGAGTTATTTTCAAAGCACCCAAAGAATATTCCAGAAAGTTGTTGATGTGTCAAAATTGTTGAATTTCTAGACACTGCTTTAATCTATCTTGAATTCTGCCAACTTACCTATACTTGTAGCTTGCAATGAAAGAACCTGGTCATAGGATTTTTTTGCTAAATATTTCTTCGTCTCTTTCTCATTTTTCAACCACGAGTTATATGTTGATCTCTCTTGAACTACTATTTAGTATAATATCATATTTATATATACGGTTGTATACTACATCTGACTAAGATCGCAATTAGCTTTGGATATTGTCGTAGAGTTAATTATACGTACAAAACAGCTCACTATTTTTAAGCATTTCAATCCAAAACAAGTTTTCCACCTTGTTTCTTCCAAAAAATGTTTATTTTCAATTTCATAATTACAAAATTAAAGCAAAATTAAGTTCTAAAGTAAACTATGTCACCATTGGATTCAAATTTAAATGACACAAACATGCAAAGCTTTTATTCTATAAGAGGGAGTGTATCAATGACATTTTTTTATCAGTAATTAAAGTGAGTCGATAACAAAAAAAATGACAGTGTTATTGAATATTGATCTCATGATACTAAATCACCCAAGAAAAAAAAAAAAAAAA